>ERZ1035006.3-NODE-3-length-240798-cov-95.277740_pt1 | contig 240798 bp, 263 predicted proteins | sample MGYA00520694_ERZ1035006 | MGnify/ENA primary metagenome ERZ1035006 (study PRJEB33766, sample SAMN09781746) | gut metagenome | biome: gut microbiome | host: Homo sapiens | place: Madagascar | study: EMG produced TPA metagenomics assembly of the PRJNA485056 data set...
CCGCTTAGGAGGCGGATCCTCTATCCTACTGAGGTACTGAGACTAACTTGTGCAGACTTACGGTATTAGTGCAAGCATCATGACAAGCCGTTTGCCTGCTGGCATACGCATTCCCCTTCCAGTTGTACTTACATTTTACTCTAGCTGGTTTACGAGTTCGGTCAGCTGTGTTGCACCTTCGTCCGCTACAGAAGACCCCAACTGAAAGATGTTTATGAAAACAGTGATTAAAATAGCCACGCCAAAGATAACAACAGGACTGGCGCCATCAATATCTAAGACGTCTGTAACCACCCATGTTACAACGAGCACAATTAAAAACTGTAATAATAACATCATCTAAATTTCCTCCCATCTCATAAGTAATATCATGTTGGTGAAAATGAACTCCATTTTTTGCTCTAATTTATTTCCTCTATACTTTTCTAATACTTCGCACGTAACAAACTCAATGGTTTCTGATATAGACATTTTGTAATGTCGAGATTATATTTGTTTCATTAATACATATCTCGTTTTACCACCATAAAGTTTTGCCTTTGTATATATTGCAAAACCACTATTTTTTACGGATTTTAAGGATGCTTTATTGTCTGGAGATACTGTACAAATTGCATATTTATACTGTTCAGATTTATTCAATTCTGCTAATACGAAATCAATTAGTTTTTGCTCTAATTTATTTCCTCTATACTTTTCTAATACTTCGCACGTAGCAAATTCAATGGTTTCTGATATAGTCATTCGAGGAATGCCTGTTAGATTAAGTATACCTTCTTTATTATCTTCAGGGCGTGTTAACAAAGAGGCTATTATTTTATCCCCTTCTACGGCTACAGCGCAAATTCCTGTTCTTAGCATATGTAAATAGGTGTCTTTATTTTTGCTATATGCAAAAAGTTCATGGTTTTTACTCTCTATTTCTTTTCCAACTGTTTGAATAATAGTGAAGATTTCATCCAAATCATCTTCATTAGCAATTCTCAAGATCATCTCTTGTTTTTCCTGATTCATAACATCTACCTTTCCTCTTTCGTTTTCTTGCAAGCTATCTGTGAATGTATCAATTTCCGTTGATGCATCTAGCATTGTTACTTATTCAGCATTATCATGAATACAAGCCACACCAAATTTTGCCCCATTCCATTCAAATGCATCTACTTTATTGATTTTTAAAAGCTGAGCCCATGGTAGCTCTGCAATCCTATCATAGAGGAAATCCTGTAAATCATAAGCCTTTCTTGCACTTAAGTTGCTTTGTGCAATATTGTATATCTGCTCAGCGCTCATATCAGCGTTTCTAAATTCATGAGAGATGGCAGTCTCATCTAAGACACTAAGCACATCTCCACTCTTGATTGCTGTCCAAGCAAACTCAAAAGATCGGCTAATACCATTTACAATTCTATAAATGCCATGTAAAGTGATAGGTCGAACTAACCAATATTCATGACTCTCTAATGCATCTGGAACATAACCCTTTTTAAAAAGAACCTCAGGAGTTAGTAGATCAGGATCATTTTCAGCAATCTGCAAAGTATATAGTGTAAACATCGCCCCAGTTTTCAGAATGCCTTCTTTTGCTTGAAAACATCGTTCAATTGAGTCAGAAAAGCAAATTCTAGGTATAGTTGCATTCTCTTGGCAATCTGTACAAACACTTAATGGAACCCTGGTGCAAACTCCTTTTGTTCGCTATCCATTCCATACGAAACATGATACAATGTTAGCATCTGAACTCCTTTACTGTGCACTATTTCTCAGCTCATTGATACTGAATCCTGCAATCTCGCAAGCGCCATTGTCTGTTGGTTCATACTTAGCGCCTTCTATACTTGGATACATAAACTCAATCATAAGGAAATTAGCAGCATCTGCAAGGAACTCTGTATTTCCAGTTTCTTTGTATTTCTGTATGCGTAATTGAACATTCTCTAATGCCTTCATACACTTAAACTTCCGATAATTATCCTTCAACGAACCATACTTATAATAGGAAACAATCATTTGCTTCTGCCTGATATCATCAAAACGTTTTGAATACTCAGTGGCTAAAATTGAATCAAAATCTTTTGTACCCATTTCATTTCTCCTAATTCTGGCATTGTCATAATTACTGTCTCAATCAAAGTGTTAATAAAAGAAATGAGCATGCCATCACAAGCATGCTCATGTAAATCTTTTAATATTCTATTAAATGTGGTTCTTTGCTTTTGCACCATTTCTTTATTATAAATTTCGTGTACTCATTCTCTAGTTATCTCTTTTCAAATCATGCATCGAGAAATGCAGACAATTTTTGTACTTCCGAGGATTTTTTCGAGGTTATTTTACTCTCCCAAGTTTTAACAAGCTGCTCCTGCAGGAACTTGACGAAACCATCTATTTTTCCAGTTCTGTTATAAACTTCTAGAGCCAGATAGTATGTTTCTTTGTCTTCGTTATAAATAACGATTGGTGGGTAATTGTGACGAACAAGATAATAATTCATTAATGTCCGACCAACTCTACCATTTCCATCTGCAAATGGATGTATAGTCTCAAAAACCACATGTAAATATGCCGCCTTGATTAAAACATCACCGGTGAGCTCATTTTCATTCATCTCATCAATTAAATCCTGCAAGTGCTCCTCTACTTCATCCGGGAATGAGCCAACATCTGTAACACCAACGCAGTAGTCACCACGCTTAAATTTACCCGGACGCTCTCCTTTACGCCAACGCACTTCATCATAGCAACCATACATCATAATACCATGCAATTTCAAGATCATATGCATATCGATGTCTAGTTCATCATTGAACGCCTTAATGAAGTAATCAAATGCGAACTTCTGATTTTGAGTTTCAAAGATATCTCGTACAGTTCCAGAAAAATTTGAAAGTTGCTCACTCTCGAACACCTCTCTGGTGGTATGATAATTCACGGAACTGCCCTCAATGCTGTTTGAATTGCAAGCAAAAATTATTTTAAAATTATCAAGTGCGGTGGCTAGATCGTCACCTGTCCGGATATTCAAATCCTGCCACCACTTAATAGTTTCTTCATAATGCATAGAGACTCCTCTCTGGACATTAGATCTCTGCATAAGAAAATGAAGCATTACATCCTTAGCAACAAGTTCGCTGACAAGTTCAAAACACTTGTCGTATAAATATTGTTGTGCTTTATCATTACTCAATTTTGGAACTTGGTTTGCCATTTCTCTTGCATACACCCTAATGGTTCTGTCTAAAATCTCATTCATATTATCAAGCCTCCATACTCTTTTGTGCTATTATAACACAAACTACAGACACTTGATATTTAATAAATACTGAAGCGAGTAGACTTGAACTACTTTTATATCTTATGAGTACCAAACTTCTTGGAGGGATCGAACCTCTCAGCCATGCCTGGCAGCACCATGCACTTCAGTATTTACAAATGGACCTCCTGGGGCTCGAACCCAGGACCGACCGGTTATGAGCCGGTTGCTCTAACCAACTGAGCTAGAGGTCCTAAGAAACCAAACAACCTGTAACTGCACAGCTATTTGTAACAGCTAGCAAGTCAAACATAAACTTTGTTAATGCTCCACGATCAATGATATCCGAACTTAAATACAGAATCAGGATTCTTCCCTGAGGGAAGCACCTCTCGACTGCAACACTCTTGCACATTTTGCACTCTCTTTCAGACAATAGTACATGATCCATCTGCACAATCATCGGCAGTACATCTAACAAGGATACATTTTCATTCTGTAGATACTCAGAGATAGTCAAGTTCATCTCTCTTAATACGAGATCATCTTTGGCATATAAATACAGTTGCATTTTCCTCATCTCCTAAAAATAATGTCAACTACCACAATCGGCATGTGACTATGATAGTTGACATATTTGTGGTCGCTTGTTTTTTTTGCAGATAATTAATACTATACAAGTAACCGATGACATACATCACTCTGCTCATTGCTTATCCGATTTCATTACATGTTAGAATCGCTGTTATTCTGTGATGCTGTCAGTGACTGTTCATTTACGGCTAAAAGACAAACGAGTAAACCTTTAACCAAAATGAGCATAATAATGAGGTAGGCTATGACACCCACCCCACCCGTAAAAGAAAATAATAAGTCTCCCTATGATCGGGACTACTTTAGTATACAGGACCGACCAAGTGCAGCCTGCTTTGAATTTTCTAAGAAATTACACTATTTGCAGAGCTTTCATGCATTTCCTTCATTCTGTTACGCTCTCGTACAGTTAAATAAATACCTGATCCTCTAAGCTGGTCTAATGAGTCTTTTACAGATACTGTGTTGGCGTTTGGCAAGCAAAATGTCCTTCCAGCGCTATCAACTGCATGACTTCGATTTATACTCCCTGAAACGTGCTGATTGTATACATCAATACGTGTGGCAACACTTGTAGCTTTCTGCTCTCTCATCTTTTCCATTCGTGCAATGCCATTATCAACCATGTTCTTATTTATAAGTGTGAAAGTTTTAAACAGTTTCTCATGTGAGACTAAAAACTTAAAAGATCTCTTGTTTTTATCCAGAGATGTCACTTGTATCAAAGAAGCCTCCCTTAATGTTCGAATTGCCATTCTTACTGCAGGTTGACAGCACTCAGAGCAATCAGCTAACTCAGCGACTGTGAATTGATATCCGGATTCTAATTGCTCTTTGCTATGCTCAAGCAGCATAAACCCGTACACCACTTTCTGCACTATAGTGTCTGTTAATGCATAAATCATTGTTTTGAAATTTCCTCCTTAAATCTGTATAAACCTGATTTTTCCTCCAAAACATTTACATCAACAAGCGCCCTCATAACATGATTAATTGCTTTATCTGTGCAAACAGTGTCAAAATGCACTTTGCTAGTATCGCATGGATAATTCAACAGTAATGTTGCTTCAGATGCATAATGTCTCAAGAATGAAGTATTTGTATATGAAGCAACATGGTACCAGCCAGGCATATCCTCATCTTCAATGAAATAAAGATAAACCGGAAGGCAGAATATTCCTCTGTACTTGTCAGAAAGCCGCACTCTCTTATGATTACTAACAATAATAGATTTGGGTTGCACCTCCACAACTACAGATAATGCATAATCTGCAATTGCATAATTATCAAATGTAAGATGCAAGACTCTACCAAGTTGCAATTCATTTAAAATCTGTGACATTTGTCTCTCCTACGCAAAGAAAGCACTTCCCGCATCTATGACTGATACAAAAACCTGCTCTCCATTAACCTTCATACCCCATCTGTTCTTTTCGCAAAAAGAAAGGCACGCTGCATGCGTGCCAGATTTAAAGGTCTTTAAAATCCCATCTTCTGTAAAACCAATGACCATAGAATGATCTACTCCTGCTCTTAACATATAATTACCTCTCTTCCTTAACAATGAAGCATATCTGATATTTCCGTCTCAAAAGGTATTCCGTTTATTGAATGCTCAACTATTTTAGAACACCTATTAAATAAGGAAATCCCAATGATTAAAAGAAATGTAGCAAGTAGTGCAACTAGCCAAGTGTGCCTATTCTTCTCTGAAAGTAGCAAGCTGATAACCAATGCTGATAAGCTTCCTGTGATAAGCACGATTGACAGAATTACACCTAGCACGTTCATTTTGCTTCATTCACCTTTCTCTTGTCATGATAATATGCCTCAACTGATATCGTAACTCTTTCCCAAATATTAGAAAAAGCATCCGTATCGGTTGTTTGCTTTAATTGTGCTACAATTGTAGCCAAGTGTACTGGCGCCAGTGTTAGTGCCTCTCCGGAATCTACATCCCTTAGAGTGAATGAAGTATCCATGCACATCTTTCGTACTGTGTTATCTATTCCATGTATTGGTACGAAATTAGTATTGCTTATCTGTAAGTATTCAAGTAATGTTTCAATGTCATGAATAATAACTATCCTCTCTGCTCTAGTAGATTCACAAACTTCTGTTTCCATCTTTCACCTCTAAACTGCTGAATGCAATGCAACCAGGCAGTTCTCTCGTTCATTATAATCAAAAGAACCGATACTAAGAAGAATGTGTAATTTTTCATCACTTGCAATGCAGTCCACATAGGATTCAGCTCCGTATGAATCAGCCAAATATTTACAAGCATCCAAAAAAGTGCAATTACGCAAAATAACATTCTCTGGTTCCTTCACATCAATATCTCTACAGCTATCGCACATAGTTCCTCCTAAAGTTGTAAACATGGTGTCTCATCTTTCATATGCACGATTCTTTTGCGAATTTCTTTTTCTGCATAGTCAGGAAGATCAACAAAATCCTCTGCATTTGGATCGAAACCAGCAATGATTACACTGTTCCAGACCACTATAGATCCTGTTGTATCAAATATGCATGGGATTGGATTCTCATGGCACAATGCATCTTCATCACAAATAATTGTAATGTTAATGCCATTCAATGATGCGGCAATTGTAGAAATAGTTTCACAATGCATAGCTTTATAATAATCTGAAAGTTGGCTTACCTGCACCTTATGTACTTCTCTATTGATAACGTCAATTAATAATCCTCTCATTTGACCTCCTGCTATAATCACAACTTAGAAATCCATTCTTCACTAATTGTGTGCACCCTTTCATCCAGATAAGCTATAATTGCTGCTGTTGTCTTTTCCGGGTCTTCTGCAAAATCAGACTCAGCTTCCTTCAATAACTTCATGTAATCTGCAATTGCAGCAACTTTTTTCTTGTTGACCACCTGTTCCAAAATTTCTTCAACTGCAATCATAAAAGTCCATGGATTTTCTGGTCTTCCCGTATTGCCAGTACTTAAGCATCTGCAATACTTACCCCAAACATCTTTTTGTGCAACTGATAATGCCGTGCTCGGATCAAGAAGCGCAATCAGCTGTCTACTTTCATAATGCATTTTAGCAAATGTCACCGCATATACAGAATCTTTTGCAAATTCAATTTCTTTTGAACACATAATGTTCTCCAATCTAAAAAGAGCAGTGCTATTACGCACTGCGCCTTACTTTTAATATTTAGTCTACTGTTTGTGTGCCTATACACTTATCCTACTTTTTGCAAGTTACTTCTTGCCTAAAGTATTCAGAATCTTATTCAAACCCTCTGCAATCACCGGATCTACTTCATCTTCATCTGTAGCTACTTTTGGTGTATACTGGCTAACCCCTGCTACTTCCACTGTCACAGAGCGATCCGCAGAATTTCGAGGTGAATGACGAAGAATGCCGTATGGAAACGGCTCCTTAAAGTTTTCAAGTGCATCCATTATTCCTGTAGGACTTAGCGCTTTGCCTTCTCTTTCTTTTTCTAAACTCATAACGTCCTCCAATCTAAAAGGCGCAGTGCTATTATGTACCGTGCCTTACTTGTACTTTCTAAAATCTTTCAACCATGCTCGCACCATATCAGGAACCATTGAACCATTATAAAGCTTGGGATTGCTTGTGTATGCGTTCCATGCATCACATATTGCATTCCATTCCTCATCTGTGATTCTTCCAATGACTTGCTCAACAATACTGCGATTTGAATCTTCTTCAATTTCTTTTGCTGGGGTACCATTCACACTCTGTGCTTTCAGTACCTGAAAGAGATATTTAACTGCATCCGAATCTTGCCGCATAATTTTGAATTGCTGCACAACAGGATAGAACTGTGGATACAACTCTTTGATACCAGACAAAAAAATATTGCCAAGATCGTTTTGCTCGAGATTACAGAAAGATAGAAATGTAACAAAAGACATATCTTCACCCTGTTGCAACTGTTGACTCTTCATAGTAGCCTCTGCATTAGCTGCAACACCTGTATTTAAACCTTCGCAAAACCTCATAGGTTTTGGTGTGCTTGTAACTTCTACATTATTACAGCGAGCTATGATATCCTGACATTTACGATCTAAAATCAAAAACTTAAAAAGGTCTTTAAATGCGCCCTCTTCAATTCGAGTAACATACAACTTTTCATCAGTGTAGTATTCACATATCTCAAAAAACTTATCTATAATTTCAAGCAGTGCATCATTGTCAGCTGACCCAATGATCCTCTCATCTGGTAAAGGAGCTCCAGCATCAAGAAGCATGCTTACCATTTGATCAACAGGATATGGCACATTTGTTATATTTACTGTAATTGTATCTTCTGAATAAGACACAGAATAAGTTCCGTACTCATCTGTACACTCCATCTTCGCGATCAGATTTAGCACAGACTTTCGTAAGTACTTCCTTTTGTTAACACCTTGTGACAATGTGTTAAACACAACTTCAGAAAAATCATGCATGTCGTCAAACACTCTACTCATATATCCTCCAAAACTCATTTCTTGCTCCTCCTCCTCTCCAAAACTCACAGGCTTTGATGCGCCCATTGCCGTAGTATTGCATTTCCCCTCTAAATGCTTTCACAACTCACTATCTAAAATCAGCGCATCAAAGGTATTCTGAAATGCACCAAATTCTTTTCATGTGGCATACAGTGTTGCATTCTTACGTTTATCCAACCAGAGAAATTCATCCATTACAAATTCAATTTCTTTTGAACACATAATGTCTCCTTCAAAAAAGGGATGCTTGTTTTACCAAAGCATCCCCATTCTACCTATTTCTAATTTCTACTTCGTACATCAGCAAGCCACTGCAGCACCATATCTCTAACGTTTGTGCCAACATATCTCTCCGGGTGTCTTGTAAACTCCTGCCAATCTTTTTTCATTAATTCCCACTCTTCTGTGGACAATGTCCCAACCATCTTTTCAATTTTGCCTCGCCAAATACCCTCCTTCAGAACATGCAAGGTCACATGGCACGAATGCTGCAAAACATTTAATAAGTATGATATGGCTTTTGCATATGTCTGATCTTTCAAAAGATTAACATATTCCGTATATACTGTATCATATTCATTTGGAAAACAGCATGAAATTCCTGATAGTAAGATATCGCCAAAATCACCAAGACTTAAATCACAATGCTGCAAAAACATCCCAATATGCATTGGCTGATCGCCAGGATTTGCATTGTTGCTACAATCTTTACACAAACGCTTGTATAGCTTGTCCAAATCACTCTCTGTAAACAGAGAGCCTGTTTCAGAACCGGCTGCACTCTTAGCATCCTTCTCCGTTGATAACAGCTCATTAAACTGTTCTTCAGATATCAAAACATGACACTGCTCCTTTAACGCATAAAGGAGATATCTCACTGCATCAGAAGGCGACTGACTCTTTACAATCTCCAAATACTTTTTATGTGCAGTGTCAAAAACTTCTGGAAATCTAAGAGAGATACCAGATAGCAGAAACTCACCAAAACTGCCTCTTGTTGGATTACACGTTTTAAGAAAATCCTCAAGATGCATATCCTGCGGTGCCTCTTTCTCATCATTCCCTTCGTCAAAATGACCATATTGCATTAAAATCTCTTCTGGTATCAATGCAACGCCGTTAACGAGAAAACCATTATCTTTTCTATCGATAGATACAATCTCGCCTTTATGGAAATTGCCCGCAAAATCGTTTGTAAAAATAAATTCCATTTAAACCTCCTACATCTTCTTTGGAGAAGACGTTCTGTTATTCTTAGTTTTCGTAGTCATCTTCCCAATCACAGCATTTGCTGGGATAACAGGTTGCTCAACCACAGTGTTTGATGCATCCAAATCGGAGGGAATTGCTGACTTTGACATAGTTCTAGTCCAAAGCATACCAAGGACAGTTACGATGAGATCATCAATTGGACCAGGGAAAAGATCAACTGGTGAAACATCATAAGCAATTATTGCTACTATCACAAGAATCTTTTTTAGCATGAACCCTCCTATCTTACCAGCTGTATGTATACCTCTGGCGCATCTTCATATTCAACCAACAGCTTGTATCTGCCTTTATTCTTTGCAAGAAACTCAACCAAATTAAAATTTGAATCTTGCTTGACATGATTAACATAAAACCTAGTGCGACGATCATCCGCCAGTGCAAGTGCTTCTTGTAGCATTAAAGTCTTCATCCTATGTTGACTCCACCAGTAAAAGAACTGGGTAAGCAAAAGAACAAGCCCAATTACATATAATGCACTTTTTGCTTCGGCTGTGATAGGAAACACGCTAATAATCACAAGTATCATTGCTGCGAGTATTACAAACATTATAACTCCTGCACCTCAATTCCAGCTCTTCTTAACCAATCAACTACAATATTTCTATGGCAAAAACTTCCGGTTTTTTCATAACAGACAAGCGCTGGCTCTGTTCCAACTTTAGCTGCCAAAAGAATTTTATTTGCTTCCTGCTTCGGATCAAGCTTGCTTAAAATTCTCTCTTTGTAAGCTGCAACAAAGGCATCAACATCACCTGTTCTCTTATAGGCTTCATACATTGCATAATCCGGAGCCAATTCTTTAAACTGATCTCTGCGCCAACCATCAGGGGCTTTTGCACAAATGGCAATAGGTGTGATCTTAGCAGTCATTGACTTACTATTCAGTTTCCCAAAATATGTCGTGTAAATCATTTAAACCTCCATCTTTTTAACGTGTATTGGACGCCATTTTTGACATAAAACATCAATTTGCTTAACATTGCGTTCTTTTGTCGATCTAATTATAAAACGCAGCATACGCTTTCCTTGCTCTGTTTCAATATCAGTGGCATTCACGGAAATATATCGACTGACAAGCATGTGATCTTTCAGCAACCCTGCACGTTTCAAAGACTGTAGTAGCACGGAGTCCCGCGTGCCATTAAAAGTTACTTCCTCATTCTCTCTGAGCAGCTTAGCTAGAGTTGTGTATGAGACATCCTGCAGATCAAGCGCAACATTTCCCCACATATCAACTTTTGCATCTAACATATCACAATTATTAGCAATCTCTTCCTCTTGTGTCATTGCTCGTATGAACTCATTGTGAAACTGGCCCATCTCACCTGAGCTTAATGGATGGCCCCATGTTTCAGTGACTGCATGATATGTAGTTCCAAGCACAGCATAATACTGTTTTTTCTCATAGCTCCACAAAATACAATAGTATTTCCCATCCTCAGCGACCTGTCCAGCATATGTAATATCAAAAATGCTTTCTGGTTTATCTTTAATAGGAAGCTTCTTCCATTTCTCTAAATCAAATTTTGCAAACATATTTACCTCCTATGATGTAACCTCTGCTTGGCATATGGAAAGATCTGGCACAATGAGGTATGGTCTATTTACCATACTTTCAACAGGGCTACTAGCAAAAGTATTTAAATTATGCGTGTTTGATACTGCAATTTCCTCTGCCTGACATTGCTTTCTCCTGACAGCAATTTCACAATAAAATATCTCAGATCCCCAACCAAGATCTAAACTACGATTAAGAATAATATCTGCAGATTTTGGACCAATTCCTTTTATCGAAGATACATCATAATTTAAATCACCGAACTTACATGCCCCAACTTTCTGTAACACTTTTAAAATCTGTGGCTCTGGTATAGCATATTCAATTGGCATTTCATTGAAATCATTTTCGTATGTAGAAAACATGTCATGAATCTGTTTCATGCCCTCACGATAACCATGTTCAAATAATGGTCTTACTGTCGGCTCTAAAAGCTGATTCTTGATCTTTCCCAAATGCCTGCTGATTGTAATACTGGCTAAGCCCATGCGTTTTGCAATCATATCAGCATCATAACCGCAAGTGAATTTTAATAATAAAATACGGTTATCATCTTTGGACAAGATGGAGGTGGCGGCAACAATTGCGTGCATCAAGTCCAGATAAGCAACAATTGGTTTCGACAGTTGCAAATATTCATATAGATTATCAGGCCAAATACTCATAATCTCTCCTTATAAAAAGGATGTAAGTTATTATGCTTACACCCTTTACTTAAATAATCTTCCATTGTCTGGCATTACCAATATGCAAGCTGCATCTAGTAAATGCAGCTCTGGCTCAGTAATATCAAATTTAGTTTCTACACTTGTGATTTTAAGCATACGATGAAACTCTGAATTATTCTGCCTACTCAAAGCAAACACTATAGCAGTCCCACCATCATCGTCAAAAACATGAAACATTTGTATACTGCTATTTGCAATATCAAGTGCTTTCTTATAGTAAATGACTGTCTGCTCTAATTCAGATAACTCAAAATTGCACATCTTCTCCAGCAGGTAATGATCAAGAATACAAAACTGATCAAAGTTCTGTATAAAGAGCAATACCTGATCATCTGTCTTTTCAAGCTGTCCCATTAAATGAACAGCTGTTTTTCGTGCATGCATAAAATTTACAATCATGTCAAAGAACCACAAAAACAGTACAAGTAATATGCCGCCTAAGCAAAATGCTGCGGCGACATGTACTTTACTTGGTGCAATAAAAAACAAGCAAATGTCAACAAACGAAAACAAAGCTGCACACCCAAGAATAGTTTTACTTATCATTTCATCAAACTTATAGCTCAACCACTCTGCTAAACTGAGATATGCTACTTCTTGCCTAAAGCGATCAATCACTCTTTGTATTTGATCAAATGACATTTGATTTACGATTTTCATTACTACCTCCTTGGCATCTTTGACAGAAATATGTGCCCTTACCTGCGAAAGATTTATAACTGATTTGGTGTTTGCACTCAGGACAAATTGCTTTACAATGCACTTTTGTATGCTTATGTGTGCTCTTCTCAATCGTAGATAATCTGAAATCAGAAACTGCAGCCAGTCTAGCAAGATAAATAAAATGGCTGAGGACCACTCTCACTGACCGGACAATATGCATACAATCAATACGGTCTAATGTACTACACTTACGATTTGGCATAATTTTTGCATCAAACAAAATTTCGTCAACGTAGGTATTTCCAATGCCTGAAACAATGCTCTGATTACACAGCAACGATTTAATTGTCATTGTGCTATGAATCACTTTTGCATATAAGTAATCTTCATTGAATGCTTTACACACAGCTTCTGGTCCAAGATCACCTAAGATCTGCGATGTTCTCAAGGCAAACTGTGGTAAACCGGCATTTCTAATGGCTTCCTCTGAAGGCACCAGAAAAATCTTAGCTAAATTCTGATGATCTACAAAAGATACATATTCTCCATTGCACAGACCAATAATCACATCTGCATAATGCGGCTTTTCATTAGAAATGTCTAATTCTCCCTTTAATGCAAAATGCATCACAATCTTTGATTCATCATCGAGATCTAAAACCAGATATTTACCAAATGACCATACTCTGACAATCATCTTGTTAACAATTCCTGATCTAAAATTCTTAGCACTCCCATCGTAAAGAGGTGCTGTGTTATTCACTACAACACTTCTAATTGTGTATAATTCCAATTTTGGTGCAATGGCAGATGTCATCGCTACAATCTCAGGTAATTCCGCCATAAACATTTTCCTCCTTTGATAGTACATTTTTACATTTTCAATAACGTATTTTTATGCGCTATCTTCTAAAATGATACGGCTTTAAATTTCTTAGAAAAGACCTGTAAATAAAAAGAGGAAAGCTGCATTTAGCAACTTTCCTCTTTTACAAATTTTGCTCCTATTAAAATTCTACCATAATCACCATTTTGCATACGAACTACTATTGCTCGACTGTTTTCCAAATTCCCAATCTCAATTGCAGACATTTGCTCTTTATTATTCACAAGGACAAACTCAATTGTATCTCCTGGTGTTATACAAGCTTCACGCATCATGTAAAATGCAACTCCGCTTGCACTTATATCTTTAATATCAATTGGCATAAAATGATTTGATTCGGCTGGTATTCTTGCAAGAGCTGGTGATGGTACATTGAAACGCATTTCACTTCTTCGCTGCATTTCTTCTGCAGGTTCCATCGATGTTATGGTCAAATGACCTGCGCTTCCTACCTCTAAATGGAAGTTGTGGAACACATGGATTCCGCGCTTTCCGAGAACAAGTATTGTTCTTACAAAATTTGTGTAGCTTCCAGTGGTTGCTTGGGTACAGCTAAGACTAAGCAATGGAATACCACTTGCATTCAGATCAGACATGATCTTTTCTGCAACAAACCAGCGATGGCCACCTTTCATTTCACAGTCTAAAATAATTACATCTTTCTCATCAATTTCATTTAAATACATACTCTCTCCATTTCTGTACTATTGTCGGGAAATTGATGATAACGATTTTATTCGTTAACTTCACTTCTAAAAATATCTGATTTCTCTCTAAATGAATAATTAGAATATCTCCCAATTATTACATGATCCAAAAGAGAATATCCTAATGTGCTAGCAACGGACTTTACTGTCTTCGTCATTGATGCATCTTCTTCACTTGGCTGACTGGCACCACTTGGATGATTGTGACAAAGGAAAAACGCAACACAGTTGCATAACAACAGCCTTGAAAATATACCATGCATGTCGAAACCAGCTTCAGTCATACCACCATGTGCAATTTCAAAGATAGCAACTGGCTCTAGCTTTGTATTAACAGCTAATACCCACAAATGCTCTTCTGCAAACTCTGCCGGGTGCACCAATAGCCTGAATGCCCGTAAAACTGATGAATAGCTTTGCAGTTCTTCATCGTATGGTATCTCTTTGACCTTCTTTAATGCAAGCTGCCCGTTTCTTTTACTAATTAAATCAAACATTGTAACACTCATAATTATCCTCCTTGTCTTAGAGGACAATTACAAAATTGCCCATAGGCTGTTATACCTATGGGCAATAGCTTACTGTACCTTGTATTTTAAAATACCTGTTGAATAATCTAATGACCAAGAAGCCACCTTGCTCTGCACATCTGCCGGAATGAATTCTTTTTGCAGAGCATCCTTAGCATCTTTAAACTCCTGAAAATATCTCGCTTTGAGCTTCAAAAAGCCTTTGTAAGCGACACTTCCAGTGATCGTGTCTGATAATGCATCAACATGCGTTGTAATAATAGTATCGATAACTGAGTTAATTGAGTCATATCTCATACCGATTTCCTCAATCTGCTTAACACGATCCATTGGAACCTCTACTGAAGCAACATCTTCCTTTGGTGTTGAAATCATAGAGTATGTCAACTCGCAATTGTCATAGCGCAGATTCCAATCGATAAGCTTGCAATCATGCTCTTTCTCAAAGTCAGTTACAAGCTTATTCTTTAATTGCGTCCAATCCTGATAATCCTCTCTCAAAAGATCAAGCAGAGAAAGAAAGATAGGTGATTCTGTTAGCAGATCCGTTGTGTCTTTTGAATGAACCTCCAGAAGATTTGCAATAGACTGAGACTGAGACTGAAATTCAATTGCAGCCGCCTGAATATCTATGCAGAAATCTGCATCAATCGTTGTTGTTCCCTTTGTAATCTGTAATTCTGTGTTCTGATTCATTAATGTATCCTCCCTGTTCTTTTACTAATTTAACTAAATCGTTGTATGCACTGTTACCAATGATCTCGATAGCATCATCTTTTGGAAGCCACAAATCAAAAGCCTTATCTATGCCATATTTCTTGTAATATCTGTTCCAATGGTACACATTCGCTAAAACTCTACCTTTATGTACATTACAGATGCTAGTGTCTCTGTGATCTGGTGATCCATGCTTCTGATAATTCCAAGCCGAACACCATGAACATCCCTCGGCTACTGGACAGTAAAAGCATTCATCCGTTGATTGTGTTCTACGCGTGATAGAATCCAAGCATTCAACGCAATGCTTATCTTCCTTACATACTGCAAGACCGGTATGTACATTTCCAATACGCATTGGTTTTCTGCTAGCACCAAGACTACTCTCCATGTATCTAATACATGGATACAGCCAACCATCTGGATCCATTGACAACATTGCACCGGTTCCACCACACCAGTTCTGGATATCATCTGCAGCTTTTGGATGACCAATTGTGCTCATAAGCAAGGAGCAATCCAAATCCTTATATTTCTCATCTGAAAGTAAGAAATCACTGAATCGTCTTAGCAGCAAAAACAAATCATTTCCCTGCTTTGGAGTCCATTCCTGCTCATAAATACAATTTGCATTAATCTCAGTATACCCAAGACTAATGATGTACATTAAAGCATCATAAATGAATGGCATATTATCAGGCGAAATAGTGATTTTACTTCCCATGTAATATCCACGTGACATCCAATCCCTTGCAGCTGCTTCTGCAATATCAAAACTTCCTTTGCCATCCGGAAATACACGGCATGCATCATGAAGCTCCTTATTGCCATCCAGTGTCACAGAGAAACTAATGCAATCTTTATTCTTTTGTAAAAATCTCTGAACCTTTGGATCTGTATAAAGAACGCCATTACTACAGATTGAAATGCAATACTTGTCCTTCCATGGATGATTTGATGTGATGCAGCGAAGTCTGAAATAATCAACAATTTGATCAATTAAATCAATCTCGAGAAATGGTTCGCCTCCAATGAACTCAATTACAATACCTGGTGAAATCTTCGGATTAATATAGCTGTCAAAGCCGTCTTCGCCAGACAAAAGCTTATCCACATATAGCTTAGCATCCTCAAATTTCATTCTACGCATGCCCTTATTGATCTGATAGCAATATGAGCATGCGAGATTACACTTATCAGTAACCTGAAATGTAACTGTTCGTGTTAAGATCCTCTCACGATTATTTACAATAGGATTATTGATTCTGTCTTCTGCAGTATCCAAACCCTCTGGTTCATACGTCATAGCTATGAAATCTACAAAGCTTGTAAATCTACGCTTAACATTCTGATTCCTTACATCATACCAATCAACTACAGTAACTTCATGTTCTGCATTTGACAAAACCAAAGTTCTGAAATTATCATTGAATTTATAGGAATAATCTACATAGTTTCCACCAGTGATTATGTTAATGATCTCCTCCGTCATCTGCTGGGCATCCAAGTACTTAAATACATAATCGTCAATTAAGCTATTGAATAACTCTGAGTCCAAAAAGGAATCATCTTTATCGCCTAGGTGTTGGTCCACCATGAATTGCATATTACTCATGGCCATTCTCATTTCGAAATTCACTTTCTGAAGCGCAACTGCGTGCTCTTCATGTAAATTTATTGTTTTTGTATACATTGCCCCTCCTTATTGTAATGCACTAATATAAATGGAAATGTAATAATGCTTTGTACTTTTCCATCAAAAAAGATGCATCAGTTATTACACCAATGCATCTCACTTTTCATTTATTTATACTGCTGAAACCATTAAACCATTAGCACACCCTATACCGCAAGTTCCTGTACATGTTTGTAAACACCCATTGCACATTCCTATACAACTTCCCACGCACAATCCAGAACAAGCTGCTTTACAAGATGAACTCTCTGGAACTAATCCTGACACTGTTTCTCCTGCAGCTTGTCTTGCTGCAATTGTTGCTGCAGTCTCTCCGGTGAACTGTTCCTTGGCTAACTGATCAACTTTTGTAATAAGATCATCATTAAAGCCTTTTGGAATTGGTTTACCTTCTTCCGTTTTTGCAAGATCAGGATAATCCTTTATTTGCAACATTAAATCTACGGTCTTTTTACCATACTCTGAATAAATCTTTCCATCCTTGGTCGGTGTATGAGTAAAATCATATTGAGGCCCACCATATGCTGTCATTGATCCGAATGCAGCTGTAGGAGTATATAGCTTATTTGAAGGTCCAAGCCCATTTCTGCGTAACATTTCTGCTTTTAGCTTTGTCTTTAACGTACCCAACCGAGCACGACTAATTCCCAATTAGATCACCTCCAATACATTTAAATTGTTTATGTCGAGACAAAAGCACTAGCGTTGCAACCTGTATAACATCCAACGCTACAAGTACCATTACAACCACCGCAAGAACTACATCCATTGCAGGAAGTACACTGTCCAGAGCACCCGCTGCCGCAACCGCCACTGCAGCTACCTGAACAAGTGCCGGAACAATTGGAATCACAACCACCGCAGCTATAGCATCCTTCATAGCACCCGCCAGAGCATCCTCCAGAGCAACTATTATCGCATCCACCACAACCATTGCAACCAGAGCAGCTGCTACCGCAGCCACCGCAACCCTGACGGCAAGTACCCTGACAGGATGTACATGCCCCACAATTAGACCCTGCTGGTGAAGCTGAAGTAGAACAACTTGTACAACCACTACAACTACAACTCTCCGCGTATGCTGGTTGTATAAGTAAATTAACTGACGCGATCGTTGCAGCAAGTATTACTGCACCTTGCGCACTTCTTTTCTTAATGCGTTGCTTTCTTCTCTCTCTCTCTCTCTCTTCATTCATAATGTCTCCTACGAACTAAAGCTACTTGCATTGCATGTTGTATAGCAACCTGTTGAGCACGTGGCATTACAACCGCCGCAACCGGAGCAGCCATTGCAAGAAGTGCACTGCCCAGAGCAACCACCACTACAACCACCAGAGCAGCTATTAGAACATGCGCCTCCACAAGAACTACAACTACTGCAATAATTCTCGCATGAACTATCACAATAACCATTACAAGAGCTGCATCCAGATGCGCATGATGCACAAGAACTACAACCAGATGAGCATGTGCTGCATGTATCCTTGCACGAACCAACGCATGATCCTTTGCAAGTAGAATGGCACACACTGCAGGATACTGATTCGCTTTTTGATGCGCCACCACAGTTTCCTGCGCAAGTAGCACATGCTGTCTTACATCCATTGCATGTTGCACCTTGTGTATTAATGCTTAAGGATGATGCAACAGCTACAGCTGCTAAAACTGTAAGAGCCTTAGTTTTTGAAATCTTTACTTGTTCTTTTGTACGCTGTCTTCTACTCTCTCTCTCTCTCTCTTCATTCATCTAATCTCTCCTACGAACTAAAGCTACTAGCGTTACACGTCGTATAGCAACCTGATGTACAAGAAGAATTACAGCCACCACAACTAGAACAGCCATTGCAAGAAGTACACTGCCCAGAGCAAGTATTTGTACACGTTCCTGTACATGTAGTGTTACAAGTACCTGAACAAGAACTGTAACAGCTGGAATCACAATTACCGCAGCTATAGCAACCTCCGTCGCATCCGCCAGAGCAGCTGCTAGAGCAAACGCCAGAGCAGGTTGAACAAGAGCTACAGCCATACGAGCAAGAATTACATGTTGTACTGCAACCCCCTGAACAGTTTGATCCACACATGTTAGCACAATCACGGCAGCTACTCTGGCATGCAGCGGCACATGTAGTATCACAACTACCACCGCAGGCATTGGCGCATCTAGCCGTACATCCTGTTCCGCAGGTGTTACCGCAAAGACTGCAACCTGATTCGCAACCAGTGCATCCATTTGACCCAGCTGAAACATCACTTACATTACTAACTGCAATAGCCGCAGCTGCTAAAATTGCAAGAGCCTTAGTTTTTGAAATCTTTATTTGTTCTTTTGTACGCTGTCTTCTACTCTCTCTCTCTCTCTCCATTGCACTATCCTCTAAGAAGTGGAGTAGCTACTAGCATTGCACGTTGTATAGCAACCTGTTGAACAAGAAGAATTACAGCCTCCGCAGTTAGAACATCCATTGCAAGAAGTACACTGCCCTGTGCAAGTGCCTGTGCATGTATTATTACAAGTATTGCTACAGCCAGTACAATTGCTTGAGCAAGCCCCTCCGCAAGAACTGCAACTACTGCAATAATTCTCGCATGAGCTGCTACACGTACCACCACATGAGCTACAACCGTATGAACATGAATTACACGTCCCTGAGCATGTTCCAGAGCATGAACCACTGCAAGAACTGCAGGATGTTTCACACCCCATGTTACAAGTATCACCACAACTGTTCTTACAGCCACCCTTACAACCACTGTCACATGCTGCACAATTATGTCTACATCCGCCTTGGCAACCGCCACAGGAATCACTGCAACCATCCTTACATGTTCCTGTGCATGTTCCAGTGCATCCTGTATTGCAACCACCTTTACAGCCGCCCACGCAATTATTTGCGCAATCTGAGCAAGAAGCAGCTGCTGTTGTTGCAGGTGCTAACGCTAAAATAGTTGCAAATGTAGCAACTTTAGTTATAATCTCCTTGGATCTGCTTTTATGTATGCTAGTATTTAAACGCTTCCTTCTACTCTCTCTCTCTCTCTCTCTCTCCATTCATCTAATCTCTCCTGAGCTAATACAGCGAGAGCAAATAAACTAAGCAACAAGCATTGCACTACTATTGCAAGAAGTATAGCAGCCAACTGTACAGCTTCTGTTGCATCCACCGCAGGAGCTGCAGCCTTTGCAAGAAGTGCATTGACCTGTACAGGTATTTGTACAGGTGCCTGTACACGTTGTATTGCATGTGCCTGTGCAAGTTGAATTGCAACCAGTGTCACAACTGCCACAACCATCGCATCCACTACAGCCTCCGCAGCCTCCACAACCGCCGCAAGAACTGCAACCTTGCTGACAAGTATCACCGCAGCTGCCAGAGCAACTACCATCACAACCATGGCTGCAACCGCCCATGCACACAGTGCATTGCCCACTGCAATTATTATTGCAAGAAGAGCTTCCTGAAGACTACGCTGCTGTGCTTACGCATGAATCAGTGCAACCACCTATGCATGTACCGTTACAATTTTTGCAAGCTGCATTAACGTCCCATGTATACGGTGCAACTTGTGTAAGAAACACAGTGATTGCCGTTATAACTGCAGTTGCACGTTTTACTCCATCCTTGGACTGCTATTTTAAGCGCTTATGTCTACTCTCTCTCTTCATTAAAATACTCCTATGCTTTGGCATAACTACTCGCGTTGCAAGTCTGGTAGCATCCAGTGCTACACGTGCCATTACAACCACCGCAGGAACTACAGCCATTACAACTTGTGCATTGACCATTACATTCTCCCTTACAGCCTCCGTCACACGATGAATTGCAACTGCCATAGCATGAGGAGTAGCAACCACTATCGCATCCGCCACAACTACCACAGCTACTACAACTACTGCATCCATAAGAGCAGGAACTGCATGTATCATTACAGCCTCCAGTACAAGAGGAATTACAACCGCCTGAACAGCTGTGACTGCAAGCGCCTCCACAGGATGCACAATCATTTAGGCATCCACTGCACCCCGCGCCGGTGCAACCGCTACATTCGCCTCTGCAACCTCCATTGCACCCTGCGCCTTCTACACTTGTTACGCCTGCTATTGATACTGATGCTAAAAGAGCAGCCGCTGTTACTGCAACTACCCTAACTTGCTCCTTTAAGCGCTTATGTCTTCTCTCTCTCTCTCTCTCTTCAATCATAGTAATCTACCTATTCATCCCAAACAGATGCTGTAGACTGCCAAGCGGAACCATTCCAATACTTTAAAACACCTCTGCCAGAAGTAGAGGTGTCAATCCACAGCTTTGATTTATTTGACGGTGGTGTAGTCCCAATAGCCGTTCCGCCACCAGATCCGCCTAAGTTATCGCGCACTGTGGCCGCTTCGGTTGGAACAACTGCAGTCTTTGCAGCGATAGCAACACCTAAAGCTGCAAAGAGACCTTTTTTAAGAAAATCAGCACGACTGATTTTCTCTTTATTCATATCGATCATGTTAATCCTCCTTATCGAGCTGACTGTATGTGTCCTTCGATTCCTCATTTTCTTTATGTCCATCAATGTCAGTAGTTGCCTCAGGAGCACTTGACTCTTCTGTATCTTCGACTGCAGGCACGCTAACCTCTCCTGCCTGTGTAGCAGAAGTACTTGCAGACACCTGATCATCCTGAAACAGATGGTAGCACATAATATCAGCGACTGTTATATTGGCTCTCTGCTCAGCGGGAATGGTGATAGTTAAAGATCCGGTACTGTCATTTACTACATAAGTCGGTGACAAATCATACTGACTCGCATAATCAACTTCTACAACTGAGCATCCCTTCAAGTACTTATGAGTAAATGTGTAAGAAGCATTACTACCAGATACAGCCCAATCACTCTGCTTGATTGTAAAACCAGATACCATATCTACCTTAAAGTGACCGTCAGCAGAACTAATAAAAGCATTTAGTCGTGCTGATAATGATGAAATATCATTACCATTATTAGTGATTTTCGTCAGCATATCATTCAGGGTCAGGTTGTAATCTTGTTGTAACTGCAAGATTGTGTCATTCACACCTTGAATTTTATCTTTCATGTCAGCACGAATAGCAGCATCTTCTTTGCTTCTGTTGCTTTCCTCAGTATTTAAAGCATTCGTCAACTCTGTATTTACAGTTTGCAGCTTTTTGTCAAGTGCTGTAATCGTTGTATTCAGAGTTGCAACTTCTTGATCAATCCGAGTTGTAAGTGAATTATTTACTGTAGCGATTGATGTCGTAAGCTCAGTTTTCATATCACTCAGAGCTTTCTTTGTCTCCTTATCATTAGCATCAATCTTGTCATTGGTTTTTGTGATCTCAGTATTGATCTTTTCAGTCAAGCTGTTCAGATTATCCGTAATCTGCTTTTGCAGGTTAGCATTTATGGTGTCAATCTTATCGGACATTTCTTTCTTATCAGCAGCTTGTTGACTTTTAATTTCAGAAACTTCTGTGTCAATTCTGTTGTTAATTTCTTGCTTATCAGAATCCTGACGATTTGTGATATTGCTAACCTCAGTATCAACACGATTATTTATTTCTTCTTTGTTGGCATTCTGCTGATTTTCAAGTTCTTCACGATCCTTACGCTGCTGTTCAGTAAGCTTGCCTGTATCTTCTTTCTGCTTAGTAAGAATCTCCTGCTTATCAGCACCTTGCTTAGTAAGAATTTCCTGCTTGGTAGCCTCAAGCTTATTCATCGCATTAGCGTAACTTTCATCGATTTGCTGTTGAAGCTCTGATTTAGTGCTAGTCAAATTCGACGTAATATTAGTTACATTTTTATTCAAAATCGTAGTAAGATCCTGCTTAGTGCTATTGATCTGATTCTTGAGATCCTTATCCAAACTGTTGATACTCTCACTTGTCTTATCACCAGAGGTTTCAGCATCTTTCTTGACATTCGTAATATTTGTATACAGTTTGTTATTAATCTCGGTTATACCGCTGTCAATCGCATTCTGAAGCTGATTCTTCGTGTCAGTGATAGACTGTGTAAGCTCTGTACGAATCTCTGTCTGCTGTTGTGTCAGCTCTGTGACCTTATCACTAATAGATTTCTCAATAGTCTTCTGAGTCTCCACCAAAGCAGAATTTACGCTATCAATCTCCTTAGACAAAGAATTCACGCGCTTATCAAAATCAGAATCTTTCTTCTCTAGATCATCCAATTTAGAAAAAATCTCTTTGATATCAGATAATGCATTCTTTAATTGTGCTGATGTTACTCGTTGCGTTTCCAGTAACGAGTTGATCGTATCTTGAATATCAGTTGTATCGCTTGTAAGCTTGTCTCCAGTCTCCTTATTGTATACAATTTCTGCCTCAAGTTCAGTATACAAAGCATCCATGCGATCTTTCAAAGACGTATCGACAGCCTGCAAATTATTCTCTGAATTCTCAGAAAGCTCTGTATAAAGCGAATTCACGCTTGTAATAGCTGCATCCAAATTCTCATTATCAGACTTAAGATTATTCAAAATCTTCTGCATATCAAGAATCTGAGTATACTGCGTTGTACTACCATCAACCGTTGATTTAAGATCAATTTCTGGTAATGCATAAGCTATTGCATTTGCAACAGCGTTTGATACATAACTCTTTGACAAATCTGTCAAAGAACCATCCGGATTTATTTCGATGTTTCCAGCAGCCACAGTACTCTGTAATGTTGCCGTAACAGCATCAAGGACCTTCTGCTTCTCCTCGTCAGACAAATCACGCTTTTGAGATTTAAGTGTTCCCTCAACAATAGGCATTGCCCACTGCTTGATATGCTCTACATCCTGTAAATCATTCTCAGTCATTGGCTCATTTTGATTTAATGTCTCGTATGTACGAAGCTTGATCTCTGTTGCAAGCGTCGTTTCCGGTGATTTCACCAGAAATGCAAATGAGCAGATAATCACTGCAGTTGCAAGCAATGCTACAACTATGCCCTTTCTTTCCTTACTTAATTTTAATTTTTTCACAATTGCCCTCCTTTGCAGACAAAACTAACAAAAATGCTTAACATGTAAATTGCTGTCATTGGCAATGCAACCATAAACATAGAAATTACATCAGGAGGTGTGACGATTGCTGAAACAAGCATGATGATAACTAATGCCGGCTTAAACACCGCCAGCATTCTCCTTGGGGTTACAACACCAACAATTGTCAAACCTGCTGTCATTAATGGTAGCTCAAAAATAAAAGCCATAATGCAGCATGTGCTTAGTAAAAAATCTAAAAAAGCTTTGATTGATATTGTTCCTTGTACACTGAAATTAGTCGTATAGTCATACAGATACTTAAATACAAATGGAAATAGCACTTCAAAGCAGAAGATCATTCCAAGTGCAAAAAGCACCAATGCGAAAAAAGCCGCGCAACAAGTTACAATGATACCTTTCTTTGTCGAAAATACAGGTGTCACAAATGTAAGTATTGCAATTACAATGCATGGGATATCTACGATCACTGCAAAAGTCGTGCACAACCTTAAAGCTTGTATAAGCAATTCCTGTGGTGACAGATATCCTACTGTAAAACCAGCTTTTCTTCCAATCTCAATAAAGGCTTCTGTAATTGCATTGCTTCTTGCATAGCAAATTACAAATGCAAGAACAAATGCAAGCAAACAAACAATTACGCGTTTTCGTAACTCCCTAATATGTTCAGTAACGCTAAGTGCATTCTGATTCTTCTTACTCTTCATCTGCCTTTTTCTGCTCCGTGATTGTTTCTGCAAGAGTTTCCTGGTCATCTTTCTTACCCAACTCTAATTCCTCATCAAGAATCTTCTTAGATTGACCGATCCCCTTTGCAAGTTTTGGTAATAAAGTACTTCCAAAAGCAAGCAACACAAAAATTAAAATAACGACGAGTTCCATAAAACCTGTTCTCATTTAGTTCTCCTTTCCGAAGTTTGTGACTTCTGACTTGATTTCATCCACCTGCGTGCTGATGCTATCCTTTAAATCAACAGCGGGCTTTATTGCATCTTGTATTGGCTGCGTAGTCTCTTTAGCACCTGCAACAGCCGTTTTCACCTGTTTTAGTACCTGAGTTACCTTCTTTGTATATTCCGGTAACTTTTCAGGAGAAATGCAAGCAACAGCAAAAATCAGTATAACTATTAATTCACCTAAACCTATATGCAAGCTAACACTCCCTTCTCAAAAAACAAAAATGGCTGCTTGCGCAACCATCTTCTCATTTTTCTTTATTTATTTATATCTGCATGACTGGTACCTGAAAGTAAACTCACATTTTAATGCACATAATGTCTTAGCACTTAAGCGCTAATTGTAAAGTCATGCAACCATTCTTCATTAAAGATACCGGCGTAAATAATATACTCGCCATTGTGTTCCCAGAGCTTTGCTTGCAGTTCATCAGCAACAACGCTTAATAAATTTTTAGATAACCTTGACACAATTGAAATATGCTCAGGATCCTCTCGCAAAATTCTGAAGTCAGCATCGCATGCAGGTAACTCCATGGTTCCCATCACATGATCTGCCCACCAGTAGCTGAATAATTCAAAGTTATCTAACAGCTCAGACAGCTGCTCTGCATCTTGCAAAACCTTATATTCCGCTATTGCTCTGGCAGCACTGCAATGTTTGCCTAAACGTGCACGAACATCTGTAAAGGCTGCAAAATCGCTTAGATCTATTTCGCCACCGGCATTCTGAGATACAGCTTTCATGTAAACCCAATCAAAAATCATGGCAGTTGTCATAGCATAATCCTCAGAGCCATCATCTGCTTTATTATGCATTAACTCTGCGCATACATCCATTACAGTCTTGTCATCTAGTTTTTGTCTATCTGTAGCCAATCGGGCTCCCATAGCGTTTCCAGAACCCAATGATACATCTAATGCTCGTTTTCCTAAAATAAACATTATCTCTCTGTGTAACGCTGCAATGCTCTCACCAATACCTGCAGCGCCATTGTACTCAACTACATAGTTTACAATACTTCCATTATCAACAACCCAAACAATCTGTGATGACATAATTCTTCTCCAATCTAAAAAGAGGAGCTTGAGCTCCTCTTACGTGTTTATTAAATCTGTTAATAAAATTTGACCTACAATATTATCGGATAACTTCTTTACATCCTGATTGTACAGCATAAAATCGATATCTGCTATCTCGGTGTCGGATAGTGCATAAAATTCAACGGTGTAGGTATCCGTTATTGCACTGTAGCTATAATCATGGACTATTGAATTTATCCTCATATAGTCCTGCAAAGCAGCTTCCATAGCTGCATGACCATCTCGCTTATTTCCATCACCGAAGTTTACATATCGTAAAAAATCAGAATGCTTGAATTGCACAGTATACAATCCATTTTGCTTTTGCCCGTTTACAATCATACGATAGATTCTAATCCTCTGTTGCATGAATGGAACATACAATAGCTTTGCAACGCTTGTATCTAAAGCGTTCTTAACCTCAGTTGGTAATCTCATTATCATACCACTCTCCACCTGATCCTCAATGAAACCACCAGGAAAGTACGCAACAAATCGGCGACCATTTGTCTCCACATACTTATAATCACTTATCAGATTAAAGCTTGCCGAATGCTCCGGCTCATACAGGTCAAAAGTCATATGTCTTAGCTTATACAACCGCGCATGTAACATATCATAGTCTGTCTTCGATGGTTTTCTTTTGGATCCTCCCATAGACACTTTTACCAGAACAGATTCCTCTATCATTATTGGACGCTCAGTTGGTGACGCTTGAATTGTTCTGGTCACAAAATATGCAACTATATCCAAATCAATTGCATCAAGTAAATTAACGAATCCTTTGTCACCAGTACCATCATATGTGATGACTGTATATTTCTGATTTGATGCATCTCGGCTAATCTTAATTTGTGTTACACCACTCTTACTTATTGGAATACGCTCTCTGAATGCACCGAAAATTGCCTTGTCTGACAGATTCTCCAAATAAGACACTGTCTGCCCTGCCAAGTCATTATCATACAACTCTTTGATCACCCTTAAGATATCAAGAGTTAAATCCAAGAGAAAATTGCTATACAAGCTCTTTGCTGTTGCTTTCTCAGTGCCAGGATAATCTATCATCATTGAAGATGAATCTGCAGACCAAGTCTCTACATCATGCAACCGATCGGATATGACCTCTTCAATACTCTTTCCGGAATATAATGACTTTAACTGAGGCTCACTTAACAGATTAAAATTAAAGATAACATCCCTGAAACAAAATGCATCTGTGTTTTGTGCGCTGGCCCACATCTTTGTATCAACCATATCTTTACACCGTGTGTAGTATCTTTTACGTTTTGTATTTCGTATGCGCATTTTCTGCGTATGAAGCTTAGACAAACTTCTTGCATCTTTATCAGAGCATTCTTTCTGCAGTACTTCATGTATTAAAGCTGTGTATGACTCACTATACAACTTGCTTCTTGCGCTATTCTTATCGTAAAACTCGGCTAATTTCTGATTCAAGTTTTCCTGAATTTGCATTACGGTATAATTCGAAAAATTCTGCATAGCTTACCTCCTGCACTAATTATACTTGAACCAGCAATTATATTAAAGTCTGACATTTGAATACATTCATTACGTGTTCCTAATACTTTTGATCACCTACTTTACGTGAACCATATCTTTTGATGCTATATTTTACGTGAATACCCAATTTTGATAACCACTTTTACGTGAATACTCTTGCTTGCAAATTTTGAATACATGTTCTACGTGAATATACTAAAGTGATGCTTGAATCTACGTGACTAGCTACAAATGATCACCCGTTATACGTGAACTGCTAGTGCTCTACCAAACACTTGCAAAATTGAGCACCTATCTTACGTGAATCGCCTCCCCTATTGTTAACCTATTATATCTTATGGTTGACAATAGGGAAAATGATGCAACATTTTACGTGAACTGCTTAAAAGTGATTACTTATTTTACGTCATACTTAATCTTATGAGCACTATTTCTACGTGACTCAGCAAATTTTGAAGCATCTTTTTACGTGATTTTCATAACTTGATAACTTCGTTTACGTGTAATTTTTTACTTTGATGCATGCTATTACGTGATTATCTCAAAATGAATACAGATCCTACGTGAATATCATCACAAATCAAATTATGATGCTTGAATCTACGTGAATTTCTAAAGTAAGACATCAGTTTTTCGTGTTTTAGTAAATGATGATGTTCTTTTTTACGTGAATGCCTTAATGCTGATCCACGAATTTACGTGAAAGTACTTGTTTGCTTTTTGGCTATCGTTAACCGATAATTACCCTTGGAAAGGAGTATGTATACCATGCAAAACTTTAAACTGCTAAAAACTGAATATGTATCTTATGCAAATGTCAGCATTAGTGGTTTACTTAATGCAGTTGGTGTACAACCAGACCGCTGGGCCATTAACACCAGAGGCACACGTGTATTCCTTAGTGAGAGCAACATCTATAATGCAGATCGCACTAAAATGCTTAATGCAAACTGTGGCTTGCTCTATCTCTATTTACATATGCTTGGACCGAATGCCTATAGTAAAGTTACCTTAGTCCTTGAAGAGGCTTCTAGATGCCTTAAACGCTCTCAGAGAACAGTGTACAATAATCTGTGCATTCTTCGCAGAAAGGGCTACATAAACTTTATTGAAGGTGCTCTAGATGGCACTTATGACATTTTCATTGAATACTATGATGATAATAAATTTGCCGGTAAAGAGCCTGGCAAAGGATTCATTGTAGTTTCTAAGGATGTATTTGACAAATTGATCTGCATCAGAGATGTTAATACTTTCCGCTTTGCAATTCGTGGACTACTTAATCAAGTTCCTGGAAAACAAAGCAATGGTCTTAATACTGGATGCACAATCAAGGAAATCAAACCATTCTTTCCTTCATATGCTTCGAAAAAGTTCATCCTTAATGTAATGGGCTCCGAAGCAATTACAAATATTTTTAATATTAGCGCATCAAAATCCTTAAACTACTTCAAAGTCAGTATTAAGGGTGTTTATGATGCTCTTACACTTAAGCGTAAAAAGCTTCTTGATGTTGAGCAGGAGATTAAGAGAACATTTGATAGTATGAATGCAAAATATCCTCAGAACAAATTCCTGCCAACGCAGCAAGAGTTACGCGATCTTAGTAAGATTTCCCTGCAGAAACCAATCACTGGTATCAAACAAGCCATTGGCAAACTTTTTGCAAATTATACACGACAAACTGTTAAGAATATGCCGGCGCTTGTGCGTACACTAATAATTTAAAATGCGGACCAATAGCCTTATCAAGCCTGTACATTGTATGGGCTATTTGTCATGCAACAAATGCAATGAAGCTTACTGGTCATCTTTATTTTACTGCAAAAGTTATCCACAATCTACAAAAACTATATGGATAACAAAAATCCTAATTGAATTGTGCAAGAATACATGTATTTATGAAAATACTGTAGTTCTGAGCCAAATATATTTAATTTTGCACCCTCAAAGCATGCGCTGGTATGGAGATTCCTGCATTATTATGTAATTATGTATATTATGATATTGCATATCAATATGCATCGAAAATCATAAAAATCCATTTCATTGACGACAACTCATGATCTTATGATATTTTCATCAAAGTAATAAGTAACTTAACAATATTAGTACCTTAAATTGTAGTAATAAGCATAACTAATACATTTAATGAAGTAACAAAAGCTATTGTAATTATATGGATTATAATAACTTTGTTGTGTATTATACAAACACATATAGATTATGTCAATCGCACTAAACGCTTTACCTTGCAAGAATTCATAAAGTACAGAAGTATTGTCAATCATGCAAAGCATATAAACTATGTTAAGTATTATACAAACACAACATACTTTATAATACTATGTGTACCATACATGTATTTAATGTTATAAAACTCACATAAGCAAAGCAAACATACGATGTATACGAAACTATGTTGTCTATCATACAAACACACAAAAGATATAACACCTAAAACAACCAAGCAGACCTCTATAACTATTATCACTTTGTTAATAAAACATACTATTGAAAACGTAGAACCTTTGAAAAGTTAAAAAGCTATGATACACAACTTATGTATCTTTGTTAACTTATGTAACATGTGTATAAGACTTGACATTACTATATTGATTATAGTATACTTTATAACAGATGTAAATAACGAAATGGAGGAAGATAGTGTGGCAACAGTGATTGTAGTAGCCAATCAAAAAGGCGGAATCGGAAAAACAACAACAGTCTGTGCATTAGCTACAGCTTTGGATATTCTTGGACACAAGACACTTTGTATAGATTGCGATATGCAATGTAATGCGACTGATACATATGATGCTGAAACTGATGGTGTTATAACGCTTTATGATTTACTTTTGGGGACAGATGGTGCAGATCCATTAGCAGCTGTACAGCATACATCTTATGGGGACATCATCCCAGGAGATCGTTTACTTGGTAAAGCTGATATAGAATTACAAAAAGATATGGTGGATGGTCTCTATAAAATGCAAATGTTCATGCAGCCATTAAGAGATGCTTATGATTACATTATTATAGACACTAATCCAACAGTAAATCATTTACTTGTAAATTGCTTAATTGCAGCCGATAGGGTAATAATACCTATGACCCCTGATCGTTATGGACTTATTGGATTAAAGCATGTAATCGATACTGTAAGAGCAATTCAAGGAAGACAAAATCCAAATTTAGATATACTAGGTGTCTTGTTAGTAAAGTATAAAATGCGAACGAGTCTCGAAAGATCTATAAAAAATTCATTAGTCCTGTCAGGCAAGAAAATTGGAATTAAAATCTTTGATACAGCTATACGAGAAAGTATACGTGTACGTGAGGCGCAAGCCGCAAAGCAGCCTATTTTTAAATATGACAAAAATAACAACGCTTCAATAGATTATCTTGCGTTTGCAACTGAGGTTGTAAATGAAACAATTGCCCCAGAAGGCCATTTTATAAAGGAGGGTGAAGAAAACTAATGGCACTGCATACATCATTTGACCCAGTTGGTGACATATTCGGAACTGGATTGCAAGAAAAAAGTAATACTAAAGTATCAGCTCATACAAGTAAAAGAAGAGAGGAGAAACCTAGTACGCAGCAAGAAGCAACAAAAGAAGAGGTTGTGCCGACACCTACAAAGATAGAAGAGAAGCAGACCGTTTCTACTGAGCCAGTAGAAGAGAAGACTGTGCCTTCAAAAGCAATAGAAGAGGAGACCACTTCAATCCCTAACATACCGGAGCAGGGATCAAGCACTTCTGCCGAAATAGAGAAACCTATTGCTGATGAGCAAGAAATCAATGATGCTGAACAGTCAGAAATACCGGCAGCTGAACTTGCACTTAAAATCGTTGGTACACATTTACCTCGAATACAGCTTTTATATTTACGACGTAAAGCAATTCAACTTGGGATCTCACGTGATAAGCTCATTGCACAAATACTTAATGAACACTATGCGAGTAATGAACAAAAAACAGATGATGAGATCTTCAAGATCATTGAATCATACGAAGTTAAATCTAAAACAAATGAGCGCATGACGTATCGACTCCCTAAATATCTGTGTGCTTTTTTGAAAGGTAAAGCCCAAGAATATGGAGTGAAGATGAGTGCACTGCTCAGTTACTATGTACAAGAGTTTATAGATCATGAATCTTAAATGTTGATATTTCAAATATTTCATAGAAGGAACAACCGTTATATATTAGAATGGAAAGGGAGGAACATTATGCATTCAGAGTTGTTAAAATCGATTAGGCATCGTACAGGCGACACTTTTTATTATGCAAACAGAAAAACAAAGCAAGCAGAAGAATGTGTTGTGATTGAATTAGTGCCTCAGTTTCCTACAGCTTATATTGCTAAGTATGAATAGCAATGTCTGACAAAATAAATAAAAATGGAGAGTATGTTTGTGGAAATAAGTCAAATAAACAAATTCATTATAAAGGCAAAACGAATACTTGATAAAACTTGGGTTATTGGTTATTATTTCAAAATAGGAGATAAAGATTTTATTGGTGTTCCAATAAATATAACAAATGAAAGAAATTCTGATATAGAGTGGAATGAAATAGATTCAAATACAATCTGCAGATCTACTGGTGCATTCGACAGAACTGGTGAAATGATATTCGAAAACGATAGTTTTATTTACAAAAAAATTAATTCTTCTGAATATTATCATTCTGTAGCACATTATAACGAAAAAGATGGAAAATGGTGTTGTGAAGACGGACGTCCACTTTTTTCAATAATTAATATGGATTATGAATTAAATGTTACGCATAATATTTTTGATTATCCTTCAAAAAATGAAGGTTCTATTGATTGGGTCAGTCTCGTTGAAACAAAACCAACGGATGTTGTAAGTATTTTCGAGTCCAAAACATCAAGTAAAGAACAGCCAATGTATACGGTTATTCGTATAAAACATGAAAAAAATACAGGAGAAGCAGTACTTTGTGCTTTTACTGTAAATATGAAATTTTATGTTTTATCAAATAACTATACCACGTTAGGAAAAGAAATTATCCGAAATTGGTTTAGTTCTGAATATGGTAAAATTTATAATAGTGATGAAAATATGGTCAAAAGCTTCAATCTTTTTGCGGATAATCAAAAATTTGTTATACTAGCAAACATTTTAACTTCTTCATGGGATATTCACAAAGCATCATATACGACAAAAGTGTCTGAGAATGATTACCTTTCTATAAACGCAGAGATCAATCGTATTAAAACAGAATATTAAAAACACTAATTTACTTCTATAGCACTCACTATGTTATTCGCAAAACTCAGGTTTTGCGAATAACTTTGGCGCCTTTATACCAGTTTGCGCAAAACACCTACTACAAATGATGCTAAAAATGCAATGATCCCAACTGCAAGCCGAGTCGTCATGAACCAATTTGGACCGCACACGAATGCGATAGCCAGTAACGCAGTTCCAATGATTGGGATCTCGAGAACCATTAAGATTTCTGAGAGTAACCAAATGCATACAAAATAATTAAGCTGGAACATGGGTATTTCATACACACCAGCAAGATATATGCACAAAGTTGCAACACAAGCTGCAATGAAAGCATCTGCAACTTTGATAATATTAGAAGTGCATATCTCTGCACCCTTAAACTTTCCATTATATGCCATTTTATTCCACTGCTGAACATCGGCTGCATTGTCCTTAATGTCAGCATGTAAGCAATCTTTATTAATGCTTAAAGCCGCACCAGCCTTAAATACTGCTGACTGAATCGTGATAAAGGCACGATTTTGCCCACGAAGAGCCGGCAAATCCTTGCATACAACTCTTCCTGACTCTTCCCAAACCAATGAAGTACCAGTTGCAATAGCCTCACATTTTGCCTCAATATCAATACTCTTAAATGCCTCGATCAACTCATCGGCCAGTGTTTTCTTATGCTTCTTGCGCAACCCATAGCATGATGCAATAACAATCTTCTGTGCGCCGTCATACCCAGCATCCTTAAACATCTTTGCAATTGCATGCATATGATAGCCACTAATAGTTCTCTTAAACTTATTACCATGTCCGCATACATACAGAATACGATCTGCAGATACTGACTTAAAATCAGCTGTTTGAAGCACAACTGGCTGCGAAATGCTAAAGAAAGATGCATCACAATTGCAAATTGAATCCGTAGAATATCCATGCTTATCCTGTCGTGCAACAATTACGCCTAAGCCTTTTTCCATTTGAATCACCTCGAAATTAATAATGTACGATGCAAAAACGCTATTATCTCGGATTTATAACTGAATGCAACCATCACTAAAGATGCCAGAAGCATTGCCGTATTCAACCATGTAAGCACAGTTGCTGCAGTTGATTTATAAACAAGATGCAAATGTCTTCCTTGCAATAAACCGATAAAGGCAAATATGATACCAAGTACCGGAGCATGTATAAGACACATCACAACTGCTAATGCAAATGCAATAGAACCCAATACAGTCGATGCTTTAGTTGCAGATTCCCAAGACGTTCTTTTATACTCCAAATCCTTTGGCAGTAACCGTTTGTATTCTTCTGCATGCAAGCTTCTAAAGCTGCAAATTGCTCTGTATATCTCTTCTGCATCATCACGACCAAATTCATTCACAACGTACTCCAATGTGATTAGTGGGTGATCTTCCATAGCTTCTACCTTATCTGGATCTAAATCGAACCCATTCTCAGCAAGGTAATAGCCCATTGTATACTTGGCAAAACTTCTTGCATAGAAGCAATCCTTAATGCTCTTCAAATCATCGTCGGTGAAGCAAATATCGCGATCTCGCATGATAAGCCTTAATGAGGTTTCAAAAGAATTCGGATTAATTTCATAAATTGGTGTGTCTTCTTCCTCGCGACTAGGTAATAATTCAAAAAACTTATCTTCCGTTATTTCTTCTGCATCATAAGAAACCACGCATGCTAAAAACTCTCCCTTTTCGAGAGCTAGTTGTTCTATGTAATTTGATAATTTGACCAAGATAGCATCAGTATTGCTCTCATTAGTAAAAAAGTAAACTCCAGTGCTATCAAGAGCCATTATAAAATCCTGTACATGCATAACAGTGTCAAAGTATGCACGCACAACCTTACTTATTGTGAAAACTGCAGATTCCACAGTTCTCTGCGTTTCTTCTACTTTCTTCATATTCTCTCCAAAAATAATAAAGGTCGAGGCTATTAGCCACGACCTTTAGCTCACTGTACTAAAACTGCATTTATCCCAATAATATCGCCATGATCATCATTAGACCTAATTAAAGTGCAATGGAACATTGAATCTTCATTCACATATCTTGTGCTTGCAGGATCGTCAGAAATAACTTCGCCAACTGACTGACTTGACACCCACGTGTCACTAAAAAGTCCGGTTGTTATTACAATCTTAAAATCCTCGCCATTGATTCGTTTTCCTCGCATAGATCGAAATTCATCCCAAAGATCAAATCCAGAAACATCCTTATTATCAAAAGATGTATAGTTGCTCTCTCGTACACCTGTAGTAATCTTAGCAAGATTATCATACTGTTTTGCGATTGGGGCGCTTGCAACTCTAAACCCAACGATCAGTAATGAGCAAACAGCAACAGTTATTAGTAATCCAGTTCCTAATGAAATTCCCTCTGATGCATCAGCCATTTAATCACCTCCACTCAATAGCAACAGTATGGGCATGGTAATGCACCAGACGATGCAGCATCCTGCGCCGATGAAAAAGCATAGCCTAAACCAGAATCTGTACCATAAAACCCTTCAGCATCCACTGAGGCATCAAACAACTCGCGGCATTCTGGCTTGTGATAATAGTAATGAAGACCATCTGCCTCTTGAACAGGTCTTACATAGTACACATGCACCTTGGACACATGGGCACCGCTTACACAGAACTTATTGTAGACATCTGACAAACCAGCACCGTATGGATATCCTTGGAATAAAGCAATAAATGTTACATTTGAAATTCCATTGGATAACTCTGTGGCTGCAGTTGCAGGCAAACTAAAATTGTATGTTATACCAAAATCAGCAGCTATTTTATTATTGCGCCTCACATAATAATTCATCTGTTCGCAAATGGATTGTGAAATGACTTGATTACGCCAATCGGTAAATGTTCCCGGTTTCGCTAAAATAGTCTTGTCATACTTTTGAGCTAAAGTTGTATCTGGGAACTTTGTCTTTAACTCTGAATAAGATCCTTTGTAAATCATATCATCATTGCGCATTATTACAGTAACGCCCTCACCTATTGTAAAGTTTACCGTGTAATGCAACACTGAGCCGTCTGTACCCTTATCAAATGTTATTGTATATGGCAACTTCATTGTTTTCTTCTTTACGAGTTTACCATCAGCACTTGTGTCATTGTACAAGATATAAAACCCATCAACATCAGCAACAGCCAAGACTGGTGTGTATATCTGTAAATCTTGCTGAAGTATTTTATTATCGATGGCACCAAATGAAGCATACAGATTTTGATAAAAATTATTCACGCAGCCCTCAAAATTTGAGGATAATTCCGTTGCACTATTTGCATTCTCAACAATGCTTGATACGGCTGCATCCACAGCATCATTCATTGCATCATTGTATTGCACATATTTTAAACTCATTGTACTTAGAGTCTCTGCATTCGAAGTTGCAATACAATAGTATGCGAATATTGCAATAAAGAAAATGATTGTATAATTTGATAATTTCATTTTGTCACCACTCTTACTTAATAATTCTCATTTCGCACGGTGCCACCGGCTGTAGCAACAATAGAATACTTTACAGAGGCTCCTGTTAAAATTCTGTTGATCTTCTGGCTTAATGTTCTATTTTTATTTTTCACTGTAACCGAAAAATGATCGCCGGCTTCTAAATAATACACACCATCTGTATCATACAAATCTTCCAAAATTGCATCTTCATACGTTGTTGAAGCTGTGGTTGTAGTCCCAGTAACTGCATCTCCTGTTTCATTAAACTTTGGCATGTATACATCATGACCGTGAACCATGCTAATTGTGTAGCCATTTCCAGTTGTATCTAAATCGGATAAAAACTCATTATACATGTCCTGTGAGATGTAGCCGTTTAATTCTACTGAATCCACAAAATCATTAGTAATTGCGTACACGTATGCAGCAATCTCAGTATCCTGTCGATTGGCAGTATCCTTTATCGGGATGACATACATTCCAATTACGACAATAATTACGGATACTACAGTTCCAAAAAACTCTCTCATATACCCCTACGCTTTCTGCGCTGTCACGCAATTGATAGTACCATCAGAATTGTAAGTCGTTGTCACATTGTAATCTGCTGTTATATCGACAATATCATGCAGCGGAAACTCTGAATCAACAATCCAAAGAGCTGATGAAACTGGCTGCAAGTCCATGCTTCCATGTGCTGATACTTTATTTTTATACACTGTGTAACTTGCAGTTCCATTGGCTAAAGTTGGATTGATAACAACTTTCTGATACACATCATTTTTGTCATTTACAATAACAATCTTCGACTCCAAATTACTACACAAGAGTGACAATACATATTCTCCACATACCGAGAATATTGGATCTTTTGCTGAGCGATCAAATGAAAACATTTGATCCTCCTGCTCAATACTACTTTGATAGTATACTTCATTCTCAGTGAACTTCGAACGCACTGTATCTGTCAGCTCTTTGAATGCATTGAAGTTTGCTACATAAGCAACAAATGCTGCAGAAAATAATAGAGGACCGCACAATCGAGTCAAAAATTGACTTAAATGCATAAATCTACCTCCTAAATCACAGAGGTGCTTTTACACGCCTCTGTGATGCTTTTAAGACTCCTGAACGAACGTAATACGTCTGATTGTTCCGTTAGAATCCTTCTGAATACTTCCAACAAAATTAGAAGATGAAGAAATATAACCGCCGGAGCCAACGGATGTTGTTGTATTGCATCCATTTGGTGTAGCAAGAATTGTATTTGTACCGCCCGGATTCTGTACGAGTCTAGCAGCATCTACAATAATTGCATTTCCTGTTGCCGCTCCGTCAGCAAAATTAAGTGCAGCAACTGTGGCCACGTCATATGTCGTGCCGCCTGCAACATCCTGATTGCTATAAGATGATGCTGTAAGTGCACTAAGATCATTGATTGTTGTATCTGCAGGGAATGAACGCCCTTTACAATCGGCAGTTGGCATTCCTGAAATTGTCTCCGAAAATGGAACTGTATAAGTGCCATCAGTCGACTCTTTATTGTAAACTGCATTGACACCATCAAGTGTACACACTACCACCTCGCACGTTGTATCATCCCAATAATCCTGAATTACCTGCTGAACTGAATCACCTGTAAGTGTCATTCCATCATATTTCTGTTTATCAATATCATTGAACTTTGCAGAAAGCTGTGCTGCTTGGCTTAATCCTTTATTAGACATGCCAGAGCCTTGCTTCCAGATGTTGAAAATTACTGCAGAAATCATTACCGTAACCAATAATGCAACTGCAATTGCAATACCTTTCTCTGCTCCCATTAGGGCCTCCTATCTGCTGAATCATCAGCTAAATTTAATTGTAAGCCACGATTGAATACGTTTGTGATGTGGAACTATTTTTGATTGTGTTTCCGGCAACACCGATAGATGGAGATCCTACGATCCAACCAACTCCATTGTAATTTGTCCAAAGAAATGTCTCACCAGTCTCATTATCTGTTGCAATAACAACATCCGGAGAGAAATTCAACACCAAGTCTGAATCGCGCTCAAGTGTCTTGTTTGTTTTGTTATGATCCTTAACGCTGCCCATTGTTTTGACTGCATCGCCAAATTCAGTGAGTAGCTCATCATTACGATTTACGAGTGCATCCCAATTTGAGTCTGCTGTGACCCCTGGGGTGCTACTATGATCTTTAATACTCTGTAACAATTCCTCTTTTGCCTGCTTATTGTCTGTTATTTCTAACCTAAGCTGATCAACAATCTCAGTCCAAGTAGCATCTTCTCTGCTATTCAGTAAAGCTTTTAAAGCCGATTTTGCTTGATCTGCTGTTTGAACATCACCCACAATAATTCCTACCGGCTCATCGGTATCCTGAACAAACTTTAAGCGCATGTAATAACCATTGCTATCTTTATCAGCTGTACATGAAAATGTGGCATCATTAGTCAGGTAGTATACACTTGACTTATCTGTCAAAGGACTAATAGAAGTTGTTGCATCTATTGCCAAAGGATTCTGCCCGCTTTCAGCTGATTTCTTTGTCGTAACCTCAATCTGCATACTTCTACGGTACTTAGAGATATAATTACGAACTTGGATGCCAGAGTGCTTACTAGCCATTAAACTAGATACATCGGCATCCAAATATTCAACAGTATTCTGATTAATTACGGTGGCGCTTGCCTGACTCATCTTATTGCTCATTCGACCAATGATTACACCGATTGAAATTAGCATGCAAACGAGAAACAAATCACCTGCAAATTGCATTGCATTTCCGGCAGCACTCATACTTTACCTCCTGGATGGTCTTTTAGCCAATCTGAAAGGTTTGAGTAGCTGTTTGACACTGAATTCATAGCGCGAAGAACCTGACCATACTGATCCTGCACTTCATAGAACTTAGAAGCCTTTGCAGCTTCCGCATTCGCATAATCCTTCAAGTCGCCATATGTCTCCACGTCATAACCAGTGTTCTTAGCAGAAGAACTCATCGAACGGATAACATCATACAGATAGCTAATGGTGTCACTTTGAGAATCTATTGTGGCTCGTTGCCTCTGAATAGTATCTCTTTGCCTTGCAATTGTGTAATTCTGCTGTGCTACACCTTCAGCAATACTTGCCAGCATGCTATTAACATGAGCATTTTGTTCTGCTTGACTTTCATTAAGCGTTGCTAAAGCCTGTTGGATTGCACTTAATGATGATGCTGTTGAAGATGCATGCGCAGCTAATTGTGCTGATAGGCTATTGATACTTGACTGAATTGTTGCTAGCTGTGTACTGATCGTGCCAAGCTTGTCCTTGATAAGAACGATATTGGCATTGATTTCTGTCAAGTAATTATTGGCTGTTGTAGTATCCTTGTAGATATCATCCACATCATGCTCTGTTGGATGCAGTTCTGATTTAGAGATTAAATCATACAAAGAACTGACTTGTCCTTGTAATGATTTAAGATCTTGTGAAACCGTTGAACTAGATCCGCCGTTTAAATCATCAATCTTGGCTGACATACCTGGCAATACCTCAGTGCTTAGAGTCTGAAGAATAGCCAATGTCTCAGCCTGTACAGTGTTCACACCAGTTCCTGTATTCTGCAGGTTTGTGATTGCTGAATTTAATGATGCTGAAGCAGATGTTAAACCGGCAATTGCCGTTGTTAGGGCTGAACTTGTATCATCATTTGTGTTATTAACTATGATGGTTGTATTTCCAGTGTCTGGAACCTCATAGGCATCTTGATGATATTTCGTTTGTGTAAATGAAACATTTGTGATCATTCCATTTGCATTACGGTGAATCTCTCCAGTAAATTCCGTATTTGGATTAATGTACAGATGTCCATCATCCAAAGGATTTCCGCGCATGTCATCGTATGCATACGATGGGAGATTCTTAAAAGTCTCACTTCCATTGAATTCTGCTGTGTATGCCATAGCAGATGCTTCATCTGCACCGCACAGCTTTGTAACTGTAATTGTTATTTCGGAACCATATTTCTTAATACAGTTCACAATGTCAGCTCCTTTTACAGTAGCTCCATCAAACCTTGTTAAGTTGTCTTCTGAAATGCTCTGATTGACATTTGCAATCTTTGCATTTACAGATGAAGATAGCGTTTTTCCATTTTGTGACAAGAAAATACCGATTGATACTAACAAGCAGGCGAGAAACAAATTAGCTGCAATTAGCAATCCACTTGATACATTCTCATTCAAGAGCAACACCTCTCTTTCTGATTATTTGTAATATAAAAGAGTCGTGCTCAAGCACGACTCTAGTACCCACTCTTATAGAGTTTATATTGGATCTCTACCAAATCCTTCTTTAAATCAAGATGAGTAACTGCATCTTGATACGTTATATCTTGCTGATTGACTTGTGGCAGATCACGTAAACCAAGTAAATCACTCTGTATCACTCGAATACTCAGCACTGTTTCTTCCTGTGCATCTTGTGCTACTTCAATTCGATAATAAGCCGAAGGATTCACATATTCTTGTGCTAGTGTATTATGCATTTGCGAAACATCGTACGAGCACTTACTTGGATTGCTGTTATACAACTCACTTGTAACTAGTAAAATAGGAGCTGAATCTGCAAACTGATCCAAAAACGTGATTGCAGTTTCTCCATTTACAGTTTTGTTATTCACGCTGCCAATCGACTTCACATCTGCATCCCTACCAAGCGCTACAACATTACGTGCACTCTGTGAAACACCACGTGTTGTTGCTCGAACTCCAACAATTGTGAGTGTAATCAAAGCCACCGAAACAAGTAATTCAACAGCAATCTTAATTCCATCGTCAACTGCCATGCTTACTCCTTACTTAATCTTTGATTGCATTCTGCTATAGCAGTTTGCATCTCTCTATTGGACAAAGTTACATTTTCCTGCTCAAAGTTCATCCCAATAATAGCCTTATCTGCTGACCTCAAGATGGTGCAGTAAAACTTATCTGCTGGATTTACAAAGTAGGCAGAATCAATATTCTTGCAGCTTTTTAATGCGGAACCAAAAAATCCAGATGGTGTACTTTTTGTCTCAACACGCAAAAAAAGCTCATCAGAATACTGTTCAACTAATGATTGGACAGTATCTCCGGGGAGCATTCGATTTTCATAAATTCCGTATTTATTAACAGATTCAGAAACCTGCGACATTGTACTAGCTGCATACCGATAATGCACTGAAGTGAAGATACCAGCGAGCATAAAAACCAAGCTTAAGATAAAGAGAGTTGCAGCAAGATCTCCTGCGATTTTTAAAATATCTGAAGCTCCCATCTGCACCTCCTATAGCGTTGACATCTGATCAACAAGAGCACCCATTTGTTTAAATGAAGCCACAAGCATTGGTGCAACTAGGTAACTAATCGCTATTGTCATCATAGGAACAATCATCAGCGTCTGCGCTCGAGATGACTTTGCTGCAGTACTATTCTTGTTATCCTGTGATCTTGTTTCCTGATTAGATTTACGTGTAGCTGCAAGTTCATTAAATGCCTGCAAAACACCTACATCATCGACCATCATCAGATTTTCTACAATACGCTGGAATGGCTCAAATGGCTCAGCATCATACAATTTTTGCAGAGCAGCTTGCTCATTCTTAGGAAATTCAATGATACATGTCGAGATCGAAGTTGTGAACAGCTCAGAGAAAATGTTCATCCACTCAAGAATTGTTAAAGCATTCACATTCTCGAAGTAAATCAGAAGCAGAATAATGCTGTAGTACTGAATTACTTCCTCCTGCATCCTTTCCTGCAATTCTTTCTCTTTCAAATGCATCGTTAAATATGGTAGGTTGTACACAACAATTGCGATAGCCACTGAAAGTAGGAAAAACCACCAATGGTAATATGTTGAATTATACGTCTTCCATTTTGACAGTGTATACTTCTCTACAACATCGTACATTCCAGTTGTGTCATATAATGGATCTTCTTCTGCTACAGCGGCAACAATCTCTCGCATCTGCTTATATGCTTTCACACTATCCACATTATTTGGGTCTTCTGCAGGAACACCTACAGTACCGAACAGCTGCGTGTAAAGCATTGTGCTAGCAGAATTTACCTGATTGTACTGATGTATTAAGTCAATAGCAGCATCCTCGTTTAAAGGCTCTCTTGTGCCCAAAAACTCAGACTCCAATCTAGAATAAAACCATGCCTGCACATCATCAGTAATAGATTTTGCTGTCTGACCAGTTTCCTGTGCGTACAACGCTAAAATATCCTGATTCTTATACTGCTCATAATAATACTTTGTTAACATCATGATCATGAGCATCTGTTCTTCTGTCCCAGATGTTTCTTCACCAGCTACTGCAGTATAATTTGTATCAGTATACTCTTTTGTTGTTTTATTTGAAGCAATAAAAACAACCTGAATTGCAAGAAATGCAGCAAATGCAAGAGCAAAGCTCTGTATCAAGAAATGATCAGCTTTTAGAGAACTTCCTGTCCTCTTAAGTAATTTTTCAAGCCGTAATTTCTTACCATAATTCACATTCCAATAATTGGTAGTAAACGTTTTGATCGGACGCAATTGACAAATCCGCTTGAGCATGTAATGTTCATTAGGTTGCGTGTGGTGCGTCTCTTTCATCTGGTTGACGTAACTGTACACTGCAATTGTAACACCAAAACACAATAGTGTTACAAGTGTTCCAACAGTTCCATAATAGAATGTCTGTAATGATGAAATTGTGCTAACGCCCCAGTTTGCTATTGCTTGCATTGCATAAATAGGTGCGACAATCATAGCAGATGCTCCTGCAAAACCAGCTTTAATATCATCTCTATTTCGGATTTCAATATCAACATCGACACGTAGATCCTTAATATTAGTTAAGCACAATGATTGACCATCTTGTTTCTTATCACCGTTCTGTTGAGTTGTAATGCAAATGGCTAGGAACTGCTTTAAAAACACATTTGAGATAGAACTCTTGTACTGTAACAGTGCTTCATCAATGTGAGCAGAATCTGACTGTAATACAGACAGCATTAATTTTGCATGTAGCTGCATCAAATGTGGAACCTCTGCCATAGCGTCATAAATAGCATCTGCGACATCATTATCAATCAAGTAATGATATCTAAAACGACTCATGAAGTATGTAAACTGTTTCATCAGCTCAAGCTCATTCTTTTCAACAATGACACTTACAGCTTCCTGTGCAACAACATACACAGTAAATACTACAACCAAAAGCATATATACAGTTGGCTTCGAAATCAGAGTTAATACTCCTGTTATGAATCCGCCACCCCATGTAAACAGGGTTATCCAAGTTGCATGCTCCTTAGCAAATCGTTCATCACCTGGGGCAACCATCTCAAACTCAATTTTAAGACGATTTAGAAACTTCTTCGTTGGAGGCAAACTTTCAAGCGTGTTATAGATCAAAAGTATCCTATTGAATGTTGCCTTTCCATTACCACTACTTAAAAAGATTGATTCTCCTGCATTCTTATTACGCTGTTTAGCAATAGTACGATATAGTACTAGCACAGCAAACAGTATACTTATTAAAACTATCAGCAGAATAATCTGTGCTGTTGTAGATGAAAATATAGTCTGTGGCGTTACCTTTGACAGATCACCCTCAAGGGAGGGTACATAATTCTCTAATAAGATCATACGCCCTCCTTACATCATACCTTCAAGGAAATCGAAAGCATATTCAGCTGCAGCAAGATTACCAACTTTTGCTTCGACTTCTTCTACTTCAATAGTCTCACCATTTGTGTATTTGATCACATTACCATTGCGGTGACCAATAACATTGTCATTCTCATCAACACATGTGCCAAAGTACAAATGATGTGCAGAGTCCATTGAGCTATAACCTGTAAAACCAAGTTTACGGTTTGTAACAACTTCCTTATGCACTCTCTCCAAGAAATTGTCAAATTCAGCATTCTGCGCATCAGAAAAATGCGTCTTAATCTGTGCAACTTTATCTGGATGAATGTCATTAACAAACAGGTATCTTCCCTTGTAGTAGATGATAATATCAGATGTATCAAACATACGTCTGTCAGTTCTACGATAAAAGTATTCCTTCATTAACTCATATGTTGCGCGCTCAGAAGCATTTTCGTCAAACTCAGGATAAGGCTCTGCAGTATGAGGCATAATCTGTGTTACTCGTGCAATAGCACGAGTACCATCAGTATATCGCTCTAAATGAATATCAATATCCAAAACGCTAGCAACTGTCTGTGTCGCTTTGAATGAATCTGTTGAGGCACCCTCAGCTACTAAGTCATCTCCCCACTCATTTACAAGGTCATCTGTTGTTTTATGATGTGAAGTAAACATTAGCATAGCAGATCCTGTCTGTCCCATCTTTAAAGCAAGTGGAACTACGGCTGCATTCGCAACCTCGGCAAAAAGGTTAACATCACCATCAGACTTCTTCTGCAACTCAACACCAGCCTGTGCTGACACATTTGGTGTTTCAACGAACGTCATAATATTGCGCTCTGGATATACTTTTCGTAAGTATAGCTCAAATGCTGTCTCCTGCAAACGAATTGACATTGCTGCCGGAAGAGAGCCAACCAGTGTCATCAAACATGTGGTTTTACCAGTAGCCTGCTGACCTGTTAAACCTGTGTTCATACAACCAGCAATTAACTTGTCGAGTAACTCCTGCAGCTTGTCAACACACTCAAATGGGTAAAGATCCGCCAAAGATCTACGTGCAGAGGCATCAAACTTACGCAAGAAGAAACCAAAACACTCTGCCATATCTGGACGGACACCAACAACACGACATCCATCAAGAGTTGTATTTATTATGTAACCCCTAGTTCTTGAAAGCGTAGGTGCATTATTGTATCTACAAATGTTCTTTGTAACACGCTCTAATTCTGAATCAGTTGAGAAACCTAAGAAAGACAAATGCACTTTCTTTCCGTTAAACATAAGCCAAACACTGTTACAAGCAGTTTTTGGTAACTCTCCTGCTTTTGCACCATATGTTGTATCTACACCGTATGTGTAAAACGTCTGAGGCACACCAGAAGTACCGCAGTTAAAACCATTGATATGCTGATATCTTATTTCATCAACAACACCCAAACCAATGTAATGCTGGTACACCATCTGAGCCACAATAGCGATCTTATCTGACAATGTAAGCAATGAATATACTTTCATGTGCCGGCGAAATACGAGATCAATATCGGCTGCTGTAATGTCATAATGCTCTTTTGTACCCTCACCAATAGGCTTGACAAGATTGTTCCGATCAAACAAATTCTCAAGAGCTTCCATATCAAATTTCTTCTTGTAAATATGCATAAGGATCATAAACTTATGCTCTGCTGTCAGATCACTGACATTATCAAACGGAATTGCATAATTGATAGTTTCGTCAGTTAAACCGAACTTACGCTGCAGTAAATCGCAGATATAGTCAATGACATACATCTTTGCTCCAGTATTACCATGCGGTGCAGTCTTGATTGCTTGGCGGAGTGTCTCCTTGCTCTTGCAATTCTTTTCGGTCTCTTCCTTGTTAAGATTTAACTCTGTATAATCTGTGTTTAAGATTACATCAAAAGTGTCACGAATGCCCACTACCAGGTATGGAATAGTGTACTTGGCAGAAGTATCAATATCATCTCCGACGAACTTATACTTTTTGAAGAACTTAAGCGCAATTAACACTCCAACAGCGGCTGTGATGCCAAGAATCGTCATAATGTCCATTAAATGCATCGCAACCACCTACTTTCTTGGTACAACGCCAGCAAAAGTTAAAAGCTTACGCGTTGCGTTATCTACGCTGTCAAAATACTCATAATTTGGATTTTTCTTATCATGTAGTCCATGGAGAAAGAAAGATATTAAATCGCTTGTATTGAGTGCATTTGCAAAATCTGTATCATGTGAAATGAAAGCTGTATTCTTCTCACCTAAGATCTTCTTATATCGTTTGTCATGCCGAAGTGTTCCCAAGTTTCGGTTAGAAGCCTTATCGTAGTTACCAAAAAGATAGAATACTTTCGAGCTATTAAGATTGTATTTTGTGAAAAAGTAATTGATGATCCACTCTTCCTGTGGTAAACAAATAACAATTACATCAGCCTGCTTCATTGCAGCAATTGATAAAGGATCATTTCCAGCTGCTGTGTCAATAAATGAAATATCAAATGTTGAATCCAAACACTTGGTTACAAGTGGCAAAGCATCGAGTAATCCATTGTAGTATGCTCTTCCATCCTTGTTAGTAGACTGTGTAAACAGATTTAATTTTGTATCCATAAATGAGATAGCGCATGTCTCTACGCCACCTGTAACAGTACCACCCTTAGCAGAACGAATTAAAGAATCCATGCCGACACTATTGTACTGCTCAACATTCTCTTTATCTGCTAATTTGAAAAATGGATACTGTAAATTATTCTTCTTGAACTGTGTCTGCAAAATAGCTGTATTATACAACTGTGTTGCAGCACATGAACAAGCAATAGAAAGCATGCTACTCGTTACGGCAGCATGTCCCGGAATACATGACCAAAAAACAATATGCATTTCATTATCCTTTCTGCATTAATTTCCATGCATTGGTAATTTCCTTGTTGCTTGCATCAGTGTCAAACAAATGCTTGACAAAAGCAAACATACTTTGAGACAATCTTGCTACCTTTACCTTCGTAGAATAGTGTAAAAGTACTTTTGCCTCAATATCATAATCCGTGTCTTCAATATCAAAAATATCGTCATCAACGATATCTAAATGCTTTAAATCTTGCAGAATGCCCTTATGATTCATAGCAACCGCAGCACGATCTCTTAACACCAAAAAGCGTGGAACATCCGGAACACTGATCTTCTTTAACTGATTGACATGATTCTTCTGAAATGTTGTGAAAAAGTAGATTTCATCACACAGATCGAGAATCTGAAGGTGATAATCCATGACAATGAAAATGTAATCATAGCCATTAAATAATCCTTTTTCAAGTTTTCCAACAGCGATATCAATTCCGCTGACATTGACAACATCACCGCTTTCCACCGGACCATGAAAAATACAGGCGACATTTCTGTCGCCTGTAAGATCTAATATTAACGATTTTCTGCCTAGACCCATTGCAGTCTTTGCAGAGTAGAAAGCTAAATCATAGCTCTCTACTCCAACAAATCCAAAAATCTTACAATTCATGCGTGCACCTCCTAATTACCGTATGTAATCGTGGTATCATTTGAGGCACCATTTGATGCAGATGTATCAGATGAAGCTGCACCCGTTGTGTTATTTGTTCCAGCAGCATCACCTGAATTTGTACTATTCTGTGTAGTTCCAGATGTTCCCTGCTGAGTTGTATTCTGTGAAGCATCACCAGTTGTTCCAGCAGAAGCAGCACCTGCGATCTGTTTAAGTGCCTCAGAAACGTCCTCACTAGCATCAATCTTCAACTCGAAATCTGGATATGCTTCATCAAAAGCTTTCAGGCGATCCTCAAGAGATGCTCTGGCATCAACACTAAGAGCTGCAGTCGCTTCCTGAACGATATTAGGATCTGACTTCATTAAATTGATTACAGCAGCATTCGGCTGATATGTCACAATATTAGCTGGCTGTACAGTTGGCTGAATATACTTTGTTGTGTAAATGATCGCATTATGTAAATTAGCATCAACAATAGCGGCATCCAGATTTGTAATCTGATCCTCCGTTAACCAAAGATAAACAAGATTAGATGTGATCACTGGATTCTGAAGGCTTACCTTAGCAACAACAACAGCATCTTCTCCAGTAGGGAAAAGAATACGCACATCTACAAAATCACCCTTCTTCAGGTTTGCACTGAGATTGATAAATGTACACTCACGCTCATTTCTCTGTGAGTCCATGACAGTCGCAACTACATTATTTGTAATAGGACTGCCTGATGGGATATCTACAACAGCCTGCTTTCCAAGGCAATCAACAGTGGCAAATGTTGTAGCATCTGCATTTGAACTAAATGATTGAGCTACAACATTCACCCCATCCTGTAAAATATCTCCCTGCTTAATTGCTGCTGTAGCAACATAACCAGTACGACTATTTGCTGTAATCTGTGCATTTAACTGCTGTATTTGAGCAGCATTCTCTGTATTAATGTTGGCTATATCCGTCTTATACTTGTAAACAGAAAAGCCAAGACCAAATGCCAGAACTCCAGCTAGAATGCCAAGAGCAGCAACTTTATGCTTAATCAGCATTTTAACAAACTTATTTTTCATCATTACCTCCTAGTTACTTAAATCACCAGTTATTATTACTCGTCTAATAACAACTGGCATTTCTTTTAAATTCTCATGCACAATTCCATATTTAGATCCTTTGGCATGTACGATTTCGCCATTACCTGCATAAATAGCAACGTGACCTATCTTATCTCCACGATTGAAAAACAATAAATCGCCAGGTTGCATGTCTTTGTATTCTATTTTTGTACCAACAGTTGATTGATCCACAGAACATCGTGGCAAATCAATGCCAAAATGCCCATACACCTGCTGAACAAATCCTGAGCAATCAGCACCGTCAGTTAAACTGGTCCCGCCCCAAACGTATGGATTTCCTAAGAACTGAGAAGCATACTCAACAATTTTATTGTCAATGGTAAGTAATTGCTTGTACTTGTCTTCAGAAATATTTAAAGCCTTTGCTATAGAATCAAGCTGAGCCAATAACTCTTTGATAGTTACAGATGTATTGTCATAGCTTGTGACCTTGACATAAATCTCAGGAGTTGCATCCTCTTTATATAGCAATGCTTCCTGATCATCGAAAACTACAGTATAAAAATCGGCATCTTCATCTTTGATTAAAAATGAAGTGCCGCTCGCCACAATTGCTTTTGTATGTAGTGTGTTCACATCATAAAGTTTGGCTTTACAATGTGTTGTTACTTTCTTATCGAACTTATCTGAATGCGTAGCTACATACTCATTTAATTCGTCCCCTGTCAGAACCTTATTTGTATCCACATGACACAGCAAACCATTGTATTGAATGGTATCCTGTCCAGTTAAACGAACTACAGTACCCTTTTTCAAATAGCCGCGTGCATCACCGCTCAATGAAGCATTTGTGTACACTGGTGCTTTGCTTAAAACCAATGCTGGTGTACCATCACCAGCATGCAGATCCTGCACTTTAATCTGTGCTTGCACTGTAGGTGCTACACCAGCAATACAGCAAGCTGACATTAGTGCAATAATCACTTTCTTAAAGCGCATTGTTATACCTCTTTCTGTCCTGTGGATTCCTTAATTGTTGAATCCTCAGCATTGCTTTTCTCTTCCTCAGAAACTGTAAAGTTTTCTTTTTCAAATGTGCGAATGTCGCCTTTAGGGTTATCCAAGTTATGATAGGCACCATCTAGCACTGCACTATCATATACCAATTGTTCGACCTTCTCAGGAATATCTGGATCCCTCGCTGCCCTAGTACCACTCTCTTGATAATTATCATAACGTGGATCGTATGCCTGCTGATTTCTGTAAGTGTAACCAGGCTGCCCATATCTGCTATTTCCATATGGTGCTCGCCTACGTGCATTAACGCCACTTGCATACTCATTTGGTTGCCTTCCTCTTAAATTGTGTGAGTTCATTGCACGCCCAAATCGATCAAAAGTAGTCCCACGATCATAATAATCATCATTATACACGTCATCATATTGACTCTGTGATCTTCTTATCATGCTGTCACCTCCGCGTCTAAATACTTAGTGCATTGTAGCATCTCAACATACATTAGTGTACAAACATCCGGTGCATCGACATACTTACATGCAGAACCATTACGTGCATACATTACGTCAGAAACAGATGCAATAACAGAGAATCTAGGTGATTCCAACTTGCATCGTGAACTTTCCAACTTAAATGGTCTACATACTTTCACGTATCCATAGCCTCTATGAATAATACCGCGGGCAGCCCGATTTGTTATGTCAACACTAGGAATGTTAGCCTCTTCTTCGCCACCATAAATAATAGATCCAAAATATCCACCGTACGCGCATACAGCATTCTTGAAAATATCTGTAGCGTTTGCAATATGAATCCATGGTGCTACTAAACTTGGTGAAAAATGAGTTAATATCAATTTTTTCACACCAGACTTTTTCGCAACTGTGGCTGCTTCAGCAAATGACATATGTATTTCAGATGTATTCAAAGCAGGCCTCTGATCCTCAGTACCATAGCTGCCATCGAGAATAGCAACATCCGCATCTGCACACAACTCTATTAAAGAATTGCAAACTCCAGTATCTGTTGCATACACCAATTTCATAAACTCTCGATTTGCACCAAATACGGCATTAATGTCAAGTTTAATTCCGTTGTATTCAATATTGCAGCCTGATTGTAGCAAAGATACTGCAGCATCACTTAAGCTACCTTTCTTCACCACATCAGCACTATACTCTGGTGGTCTATTGACAACAACTGAATACCCATAACACACAACACTATGCTGCAATGCTGCAGCTGTTACTGTGAAATTAGTAAACTCTACGGAATCTTCAGGTTCTATTTCCACTACGAAAACTCTGAAAGAAATAGAGTACAATAATTTCTGCATTGCATGAATTTTATCCATAGTTCCCGGTGGACCATACACAATCAATGGTTTCCTTCGCTCGCAGTTGGACATTGTTGCTAGCAATCCTGGTATCCCCAATATGTGATCAGCATGTAAATGTGTTATAAACAAGGCATCAATCCCAAATAAACTAATACCGTATTTAGTTGCAAACACTTGCACACTTTCACCGCAATCAATTAAAATACTGGTCTTATTGCACTGTACATATAGTGCCGTTAAACCTCGATTGCTCTGAGGGCAAACGCCCCCAGAGCCTAAAAACTTATAAATTAACATTCATCCTCCATATTCTGAAATGTTAATTTATCATTGAGATCGTCAATAAATTCAAGAATCTCCTCGTCAGAAACCTCAGAGACGCCTTCACTTGACAGAAACTCACGCATCGATTTGACGCTTACTGAAGACCACGAATCCTTAATAAAAGTTGCTAAGTCAGAAATAAAATCATCGCAAGCAATTTCATTAAAGTGCTCGGTAACTGCGTCTTCAAGTAATCCTGCGACATTATCTAACACTTCATTACTCATAATTACACCTCCAGACTGCACAAATTCGCTAAAAAGCAGCTACGTGCTACTCATCAACGGAATACAATCTAGTTAATTCTGTTACTTTTGTACCTAAAACAAAGTTCTTGGAAGTGAATCCAATATCATCCAATGTAGAATTACCACCTGTTAAAGCTTCTCTGAATACCTGTGCATGTGCATCTAAAGTATCGCAGCAATGTACAATGTATGCTTCAACAATAACTGGTTTTACAGCAGCTCCCCACTCCAATTCACCATGGTGTGCTAAGATACAATGGCAAATCACATCACGTAGCTCTGATGGAAAACCATCAATTGCATTACATGCTGACAAAACCATATTCTGCCCAATGATCGGATGCGTGAAGAGAGCACCAGTTACTGTGAAACCATGAACCGGTAATGATTGCAACTCCTGCAACTTTCCAATATCATGAAGTAATGCAACGGCTACGACTAAGTCTCTATTTGCAAATGGGTACATCTTGACAGCGCTGTCTGATAACTTTGCGACTGTTAGTGTGTGCTGAAGTAACCCGCCAAGAAATGCATGATGTACGCCTGCAGCACCCGGATGCGATTTCATCTTCTTAAGAATTGTTGGATCTGAGTAAAAATGATGTACTAGCTTTGAAAGCCATGGATTTTGAATTGTTTTAGCAATGTCAATAACCTGACCAAGCATATCATCAATGTCGTATTCTGACGCCGGTAACAGCTGAGTTAAATTAACATTTGGATCAGTACACTCAGCAATGGCGACTAAGCGTAGCTGTAATGCCGAGTTAAAAGATGTTACGACTCCCTGGGCTTCCACAATGCTACCCTGCTTTAATGTTTCAAGCTGCTGGAAATTATCCCACATAAATGCATCAAGCTTACCGGACGCATCACTTAACGTTGCTTTGCCATACTTCTTTCCTTTGCTACTCACGGCAATCTCTCGCTTATCGAGTAAAAAAATTTCACGTATGGTATCATTTTCTTTTAAATCTTTTATCATAAGCTACCTCTCTAAAATAAAAACGCATCAGATTTTATCAATCCGATGCGTTCATTTTTCAATTAAATCAGGATTTAAGCTTTTGCGCCTATATCCCTTGCATCTTTTGCAATCTTAGCTTGCACTGCTTTACTAAAAGCTTCTGCCTTCGGTGCTAAAATCGCGTATGTTTTATGCCTATTGCAATAAGCTATTAAGGCTTTTCTCACAGCAGGCTCTGCAACACACTCCAAGAAACATGGAAATGTGCTATCATTAAGTAAATTAACAAAATCTGTTAAATTATCTTGCTTCTTTAAAAATTCAACTAAAAACTTGCTATCGCCAAAAGAGTCTCCAGAGAATTGTTTCTCCCATGCAGGTTGTAATCTTGTATCATACTTGGCAAATATCGCATTCAGTAAATCTTCATCACACTTAAAGAAAAATGGTAATTGCTTCTGCCACCTACAAGTCTCTTGTAAGATTCTGATCTGCATTTCCCAGTCAACACCAGTCAATTTATCCTCAGCATTTGGCTCAAACAAACCTAACTTAAATACGCGCGGAGTTATTTCTACTCTGCCACACGTCATCAATCGTTTATAATTCTTAGCTTGGCAAATTGGAGTGTGTACGTTATGTAAGGTACTCTCCAATTCCACCACACGTTCAAATTCTTCATCTGTCCAGACATTGCAGGCACTATGCATCTCCTGCAAAAGAGTGCTACTATTGACATACAAATCTTTTAAACTGTCAAGTAAAAGCAAGGCCTTGTATTTGGGGATACCATGCGACTCTAAATACTGTGTTTTCTTGGAGTCTTCCTGCTTGTACATGAAGTCATACCAAGCTTTTGTGCTTGTTGTATGACAATAACCTAAACGACTTAACATTACAATTTCGCGTGTTGCTAAGTTTGATTGATCTTTAGCAATCAAGGACTCTGCTTTTTCCTGAACACACTTTAAGAGGCACTCCGTTGATGTCAAATTGCATGGCGTAGTTTTGAAAAAGTATGCCAATGTGAGTAACTCATCAAGATTTAAATCATCTCTTTTGAGAATCTTTAAAAGAATATCAGTTTGGTATTGCGTTCTACTAAAAGCATATAACTGAAAGCAAACGTCTTGTTCATAAGTCGCCATAGCACTATCTAAGGCGTCTGATTGCTTGTTATTAATAGCAAATAGCAAAGCCAATGTGCGCTTTGCTGCATCGACAGCAGGCAAGTACTCTCCCTTTAGTATGCTCTCTTCAGTACATGCAGTGCTTCTGCATTCAATTGGGCACCACTTCTTATTACTTGACCTTACAAAATCGCCAGCTAGTGCCAAATCTAAGTATTTCTCTATCATTGTTACCTCCTTAGTATCTGTTTATAGTTACAGATGCAAAAGAGTAAAACTCTTTACAATGAATAAAATACTCCTGTTACTTGCGATTCGTTAATAGTGCCTATTTCACTGTACCGGCTGTCATAGCTAACTTCACGATTATCGCCCAAAACAAAATATTCTCCGTCTGGTACAATGATTGGATCAAAATCAAAATTGTATGTCGGGTCTTTTGCAAACTCAACTATTGGATCACCATTTACATACACAGTATGTGCAACACATTTAACTGTATCTCCCGGCATCCCAATCACCCTCTTAACAAGCTTGGATGCTTCACCATCTACAGTCGCATCAAATACAATAATATCATAACGTTCTGGTTTTTCCCTAGTGAGCATAAACCCTTTGTCGCTATCATGTAATGTACTCTCCATCGATGCTCCCCGCACACAAGCTAAAAGAACAAAGGAGTTGCCTTTGACAGTTGCAATAACATTAACAAAGCACAGTAACACAACGACATATCTAGCAATTACCAAGGTTAAATCGTTCTCGCAGCTCTGCACGAGAAATCACCTCCCCTGTAGACATACAGTATCCGCCAGTGCACTGGATTGCTTCAAAACGTAGAGACACAATAGGCTTCAGCTGCACAGCATTTGTTTTAACACTCTTCACAACACCAAGTTCATTCTTAGTGTGTACTATACTAAGAAGCTCGTACAGCTGCTCGGAAGCATCATCAATCAATGTCACGAAAGCTCCTGGCACTAACGAAATTATTTTCATATTATCCAATGTTAATTTGTGTCCCTTCTGTCAATTTGTATTCATAAACCTGACTGTCAACACTGTTGTAAATTACAAGCGTTTCTGAATTTGGATCAAGTTTATTCACATTTGTACCCGTATCCTTACGCATCAAAGTATTACTCTCAACATACGCAGGGCTATCTGATACAAATTCATACTCATACTTGCCATAGGATGTTGCAAGCTCTACAGAGCCTGCCCCAGTAAAATAATCAACCTGTATTAAAATTGTATAATTAAATCCCGGGAAACTTGAATCATCCCAAAAGAATCCAGATGTTATTGGTGTATCAGTGTCTCCCCACAGTATGTCCTTATGTTGATTATCATAATAAAGAACTGCGAATCTTTGCATAAAGGAAGGGGGTTCTATGCTACTCATAAGAACCCCCTCTGTACTTCTAACTGCATCATCGTTGATTTCTGTACTCTCAGTCTGCTGTGTACACCCGCCCAATAGCATGGAAATTGTACAAATGATAAGTATCTTTTTAATCATCCCAGGACTCCATACGCACCGGTGTACTATGCACAGATTGCGGTTGCTGCATTTGTGGAGCCATTGGCATTTGCGGTTGCATTGCAATGCCAGCACCATGCTTTCGAGCTTTTCGTCTTTTGAATGCTTTGATAATTGTCTTAATGAGCGGAAGTAGCACAACAAATACAAAATACAAGCCAAGAATAAGCATGAAAATCCATTTCAATGATGCTATAAAAGAAAAAGGTATTGCAATAAATTTAAAAAGAAATCCTATTACTGGTATACTTCCGCAAGATTTTAAAGCTGTAGCGATCGTCGAAGCAAACATAGTCACAACAAAGCCAATGACAGCCGTAATTATTCCACTAAGATTTGAACCTATACCCAAAGTAAACCCTCCTATTCAAAAAATGTTTTATAATTCTTCTTGTGCACAAACACATCTGCATCAGTGTCCGCTTTCACAAATCCTTTTGGACAATTTCCATTAAAGTAAATCGTCTCGATACTTGATCCGGACAATGCATTAGGAGACATCTCACCAACTGATTCTGGTACTACAAGCGTTGTAACGCCAGAAAGTCCATGCAGAAAATATGCTGGAAGATACTTAATCGTTCTAGGAAGAACTATTCGGTTAATACTGGCAGAAGCTGCACCTAATCGCTCAGTGGAGAACAGCTTATTCTTATTGAAAACATACCAAGGTCTAAATGGACCGTCAGAAAACGCCTTTGGATGTACATACTTGACATACATCCCATTTACTTTTGCTGGTATTTCAATAACATCAGAGACACCAACATATTTCATCAGCATTAGCTCACTGTTATGTTTTCTAAAGACAAAATCGCTAGTACGAAGCTTTCTACCTGCTTCAAACTCCTTTACAAGCTTATGTTCAAGCATAGCTATAGCAGGATATTTAATTGCTTTCCATGCAGTATGTACAAACTTCTTACCCTCTTCAATCCAATCATTTAGCTCCATCTCTTTTGCTTCTTGCACGAAGTTTGCTGAGTATTCCTCTGCAGTTAATGGGAGTGCTTTAATGACACAATTTGTCTGAATATCGGTTAAACTATTAGACCATCTGTAATATTGCTCAAATGGCAGGCGTAGACCATGTTGCTGCAAAACATCGTCTGACGGTGGCTCTACACTACCGCCAATCGGAACGCTCATTTTCTGAATAATTAATGAGTTTATTTCTTCTCTGCTAAGGTTCTGTGTGTCCAAGCCAAGATCAGATGGGCGTAGTGCAAAGACAACAGTTACGGTGGCTGTTGCAACTTCGCCAAGTTTCTCTATGGCTTCCTTAGTTTTTGGAATTATTCGGACAACTGTATCACCATCCACAGTTTTTGATTTAGCATAAATAGCGTAATGAACGAGTAATGGTGTAAGCAAACCTAGTGATTCACAGCAATTAGTCAGTGCTGACAATGTTTTAGCACCATCGTACGTCTTAATTGTGCCAAGGATGCTTTGCGTTTTATCAATCACAACAGTAAGTGTTCTCTCTGTACGTAAAACTGCATTTACATCATTTGAATCCTGAGCAATGCCATTTGTGTCCCAGCCAACAAAACGATTTAAATCTTGCTTCATAACAGAATCCTTAAAGAACTCTGAAAGATCCTCTGCAGTAGGTAAAGGAAGTTTGTCACCCTCAAATCCAGAGAAGTCACCAACGCACACTCCATCATACATAAAATGTACATAAACTTCTTTTCTGTCTGGCACTGCAGCTTCATTATCTGCATAATTATTTAGGGATTGCTCAATACCTGCTTCTTTTGTCAATGTATTACATGCATCTAGTAATCCCCTAGCTATCTTATTTAAAGTGGAATCTTCTTTCTCGGCAGTGGCCTGTGCATTTAATGATGAATCATCATTCATCTGCATTGAAGCAACTGTGGCTGCAACTTTTGGCGCTAATGCCTTGCCATTTGCAATAGCTTGCTTTACAAGATATGCAAAAGCTTCAGTTGTCTCTTCAGGTGTCATCGAATCAAATAGCATCTTAGATGGAGCTTTAGCCTTTGTGACATCTGCTGTTGCAGTATCATCAATCACAGGAGGAACCGAAGAAGGTCCCTCTGTAAACAAATCTAATTTCTTCGGTTCTATTCCCATGATTACTCCTTTCTTAATACATTCGTGACATTCCTCTACGAATGTCATCATCTTTTAATGTTACACCAAAATACTTTCCAGTGTATATCTTTATGTTTTCTATCATTGTTTCAATACTACAGTTAGCCTTGCGCATTTCATAGAAAACTGTGCGGAGACCAAATTGTTCTTCAGGTATTTGCTCCATAGCTGCAGCTAGTAACTGATTCTGGGCAGCAATCTCATGTGTGAACTTAGCACGCTTCCTATTGCAATATCCTGCAACCTGTCTAAACGTGAAATCACATGCTAGCACATCTCGCAGAACCGGAATCTGTGGCTCCATCCATAAATCACTGTCAAATGGGTTGTATCCATTGTCCTGTAATGCTTGCGTGATTGCCGACATTGATACATGTACCCGCTGATCTAATCCCATAAATGGTGTATCCACCACAATACCAGCACCTAACAATTTGAGTACTAATGGTAAAAAGTCACAATCTTTTGTTATCAAAGTAACATGCACATCACGGATAGAAGATAGCTCTGCAACATCGAAAGCACAATCTGTTAAGATTTTCATATCAGCTACATTCTTTGATGTTGAGTTGAATTCTGAAGTGTCAACAAAATTAAAACCGAGCCTGATATAATCTGTTCTGTATTCTCCAACAACATCCTTGCTACCATATGCCTTTCCGTTTACAACAGTATTACGAAGTTTAGACTCAAAGTAACGTTTGAAATCTGGATATGCTACATTTTCAGCATCCACATACACAAAATTCTTCATAGAATACCTCCTATGCAGAAATAGGATGATACCGTTATTCACGATACCTTCCCACAAGTTATGACGTTGGAATATCTTTCCAACACCGTGCTCCTTTTAGTGAAGCATCATAAAAATATAAAGAACTACCACTGTTACCGATCAGTGCAGTAGTCATATCAATAGTCTCACCGTATTTTACCTTACTTGGTGGTGTCAAACCCTCTACGTGAAAACCAGTATTTTCATACAAGTGATAGCTGCTGTCTCCAAGATGGAACATATTGTCAAGTGTTATTGTCTTTTTAGACAGATTTGTCATCTTGTATGTAATAACAAACAAATTATCGCTATTGTTTAATTGCAAATTCTTATTAGCCTCACTAATTGCAATTATTTTGTCCAAAGCCTCCTCTCCTGTAAATACTTGTACATTGCTTACAAGTATTTTGTTCTTGTGCAACAACGCAACGAAGTCCTGCAGGTTATCAACATAAGTTGGTTCCTGTGGAAGCACAGACTCCGTATCAGAGTACAAGGTTGCAAGTAAAAACTCAGAAATTGCTGACTGCGCCTGAGCATCTGCTTGCTGTTGTAGGTCAGATACTGCTGCTTCTACCGTGGCAGATGTTGCCGATAGCTCAACAGTATTATAACCGTCTTCTTTTAAAGAAAGCAAGGCATTGGTTGCGTAATTGTATATGCAAGATTCTTTATCGTTTACAGCACCATATTCTGCAACAAAAGAATCTGAAGAGGCTAAGGCTTCTTGTATTGCACGCACTTCTGGTATCTTTAAAGATACGCTTGCCTCTACAATATCCCCGCTCTCTTTTGCTGACCACTGCACGCCAATGCTCTTTATAAACGTCATAGCTGCATTCTGCTTGGCTCCAGAAGCTGCAGAAGCTATTGCTTTAGTTTGAGAATTATCACTCTGCAAATACTGCGATATTTGTTCAGTAGCATCAACACTGCCATCTGCAGTGTTACACCCAACCAATGCTAAGGCTGCTACACCTAAAACTAAAATCCTAACTCTTTGTTTCAATTTACTCATGCCCCTTATCTGATGTGTATGAGATATATGGAATGCTGCTATCTTTTGTTTTCTTTGGAAGCTCCCTCACTTTTGGTGCTCTTTCAAAAACCAAAAAACGTCCACTAAACTTCATTAGTTGCTGTGGAGTCATAGCCAAGGCATCCGACGATAACTCAACACTAAAGCGTATCCTCTTTGAACTGGTAATAAATGCATCTGGCACCTTACGATTGTCAGTATAGTATGCATAAGTTCCTTTATGAATCTTATAATGCTTTGTAGAATATGCTCTTGTCATATCAACCTTATTGCTATAGACAAACCAATACAAATCCTTATTGTGTTCGTTGTACTGCACATTATCGCTATTACCCTGTACAGCGATAGTAAGATCTGTTAATAGCATTGACCCGCTCTTCTTGCTGGTATCGACATTGCTAACTTCCAAATTCTTTGTTGGCTCACTTAAATAATCGACACGATACTTAAATGTCAAGGCCTGACTAACCGGAAGCTCCACTTTATCATCGATGTCGTTTAGGGCATATGGTTTATTGTATACATCTGCATAATTCACATCGTATACATTTATAGTATATTTTGCACCACTTGCTCCTTTAACACTTGCAGCTTTATCATCTGTATGCAAACCTGGTCCCTTGACAACTTTCTTAAAAATGGATTTTGAAAAAAGAACGTCATCGTACTCGATACCATCATCATCAGTAATTTTCACTGCAAGAACTGTTTTCTTTGTTATTTTTTTAAATGGCTGCACACCATACTCCAAATATGCTTCATTTGTATCTTTATTAAAAACTGCTGTCTGTGGAAAACCAGACCAACCTACAATACATGATTGTCCAACTACACTATTGCCATTGTGCAACTCTGGTAAGACATGAAATGTTTTATTCTCGCCATTATGCAAAGATCCGAGATATTGTATTGTGAAATTAAGAGTGTAACTGTGCTTTATACCAGCGTCCACCGATTCTGCACTAGTCCAATCAAAAATACCCAAGCGCTCAATCTGATTTAAGCGAATCAATGCCACAGTCTTACCATCTTTCATAATTGGATAAAACTCGTTTAACTTTGCATTATCAAATGCAGCTGCTTTGAACTCAACCTGAGTTTCTGTTATTCCGTATGATGCATTTGCTACTACATTATTTGAAGTGCTCATATCTGCCTTATCCGATGAACCGCATGCTGATATGCACAAAGCAGATATAAGTAGCGCGCACACAAAAATCTTTTTATGCATTAGCATTCTCCTTTCAACTTCTGTACAAAAAGCTTAGGGCGTAATGCATACTCGACAAGATCAACTTTTGTCCCAAATATATCGACATGGCTACTATTCAAATGCGCAGTTTGCTCTGGCACATACAAAATCTCACTTTTTAAAGCTTTCCATGTAGCATCAAAAAATGTATCACCGGGTGCATACGAAGCCATTATTAAATCAGCCACAGGGGAAATAAAAACATATCTCCAGTTGGGATCAAATTCATACAAATTTAAAGCTGGGAAATAAACAAGAATTTTCTCTATGAAAGTTGGTGATTTGTGAGTAATACCGATTTGTAAAAAAGAATCTACGCATTCTCTAATAGGATCAGTACCGCCCTCTAAGTCAAACTCTAAGACCTGATTTGGTGTTCCTAAAATGCATTTTGAAGTTCCCAGTTGTATCACTGGGACTCTACCTGCGTATACAGCATCTACCAAGAAATCTTCAGTGCCTATCTTTTCCTTGACAATCTCTGGCGCCAGCCACCATAAGTAATTAGGTAAGTTATAACTAAACGCTCCATACTGTATGGAGAACCATTTACATTTTTCAGGCACACCAAAGAAAAATGAATCCTGTGTTTTGCAATTTGGCATTTTCAGAACCCTAGCCAATGCTAAATCTGCTGGTGAACCATCTACTCGTATCTTAGCCAAATCAGTAGATTGTAAATGCTTGAGACTATGTAGATCTGCAACAGACTCAAAAAACCCAATCTGCTGTAAAGCTACTACCGCTTCAGGCGGAAGCTCAACACTTATTAAGCCATTGGCTCGTAAGAACCAATAAAACTTCAATGCTGACTCATCATATAATTCTATTTGCTCACGGGTGAATCCTGTCAACCCAAGAGTCTGAATTATTGCATCTTTCTGGTTCTGCTCTAAACTATTCATTTTCATTCTCCTATACATAGACTAGTCAAAGGCCAGGGTGACTATGTAATACTTTACACAATCAAACAGAAATGCCGAATAAATCGCAAGCTATGCATTTTATGCTATCTAACTTCTTTAATGTCCTCAAAGCGGTTGTATATGCATATCTCACTTGATTTTCATTACACTGTAACTTTGCAGCAACTGCTTTCTTTGATTGATTTCCCCAAAATATCTCAACTAATACATAAAATTGAAATGAATTCAGAGAATTGCGCATAATTTTAAGTAGAGTTTCGTGCAGCATCTTATCCTCGAGTGACTTGAAAGCATCATCGTATTCGTAATAACTTTCGAAATTCCCCTGCTGTGCACTCTGCTCAAATGAAACATAATCACATTTATAATCTTTAAAATACCAAGGCGATTTTACTCGCATTGGGCTATGAAATTCTAAATTAAACTTGTAGATCTCATGTTTGAACGATCTACGAAAATATGACAAAAATGGAAATGCACTTTTATCTCTATAAGCGCCAAGTGCAGTGAGTAGTGCATCATACCCAAGCTGCATATAATCGTAATAATCCTCTCGTGACAATGATTGCTCTTTTGCAATCATGCTAATTAAATTTAAATTGCTCTTATAGAGCATACCAATCAGAGCCTGACGCTTACTAGGCTCTGACTCTTTTTGAATCTCAATTATCAAATACTCATTATACATAGTAAACACCTCCAATTTACAATGCCCAAAATTGGAGGTGTTTACCCTTATTTATTGAATTTAATTTGTAATTCGGTTCCAATAACTGAAATTTCTGTTAAACTACTCAATCGTATATGTTCTGCAATTTGATCATACAAGAAAATAAACTCATCTAAGGAGAGCTTTGTCCCTTGTATAACTCCATCACCTAACATAACAATAGTAGGTTGTCCATCTGTTGTAACTTTCTTCAAGTGTATTTCGCACTTACCCTCATGGACCAATGCATAGCTTATCAACTGATATGTCAATGATACTGTAACATTGCAATCCCCAATACTATCATAATCATTGACTAATGTTGCTGTCCGAATCCCCCAAGGTTCCTTGATTTTACCGTCAAGCAGTAACTGTAATAATGGTGATTTCTGCATAACAAGATGCTCAATTACAACCTCGAGCAAAGCTTTTTGATTTAACTTCGCTTTTGCAAAATTCGCTGGAATTGCAAGTCCATGGGATCTTACATTGTATAGTGACAGCTCATCACATGGAGACAACCACTTAAATGAATCGAGAGTATTCTCCTTAATGCTTTCACCAAATGCATTTACGAATGCATTTGCAAATATTGTATAACTTGAGTTTTTGGGTACATAATTGATCCTTGGTAACTCTACAATACCTGGCATACTGATAACCGTGGCCACACCGCCATTCACATCTTTCAGCATAATTGCTGTATTTAATCGTATCTGTAGTTGAAATAGTCTCCAGTTAGTTGCAATGTAATCCACGAACACCTCTGTTACTTTATTCTGCGCAGATAAAATAAATACAGAATCTAACACATCTGAATCCGTATCAAGCGTTTGCTTCTTAGAATTAAATAAGAGTGTTGCCCAATACCGATTGAAAGTTTTTGCTTTTTTCACAGTTGCAATGTCTAGTATAATCTCACGCGTATTTACTAAAAAGCATGTGAACTTTACAAATTCACAGGCATCAATGTCACCTTGGTAATACAAGTCTTGTAAAGCAATGAAACACTGATTGATTTTTGGTACGCCTGTCATTTTTGTCAGAATTTTATCAGTGAAAGTGAATTGAGTAAGCTTCTCAATAAAGATCTTCCTCAGAGCTTTCTTTGATAATTTCTTATCTGGAATTGTGGCAGTTACCAGTTTTATATTGCTTGCAGGTGCTTGATTTTCGCTCAGAGATACATTCTCCGTTAAATCAACAGCACCGTCCTCTGACTCATTTGCAATGTCCGCAATGTCATCAGTTGGCTCTGGCTCTCGAACATCATGTAATCGAATAATGTGATTCAAACTCTGCAGATGACTTAAAAACGCCATTGTCCCATCATTTAAAACTTCGGAGCCAACATGAACATCTGCGAAATCGACATGATAAAACATTGCTACCAATCTTATAAAAGCTGAGTATTCATCGGTAGCTTTACTTGCAATAAAATTTGCATTCCACAAATTTAAAAATGAACCACCGGGATTTGTTATCATGAAAGCAGCATCCATCTTATTTGTTAAATCTTCAAGAATAGTTGTGGCTTTCACGTCGTCTTTTTCAGGAACTGCTATCCTGATATCCTCTGTATAATCAAAAACCTTATCGCCTTCGAACACTCTAGCACTGATCAATTTACTTTGCACATTCACTGTGCGCTCTACAGCATCAGCAGAAGTAGCATATGATTCACTTTGTGTTATGGCATCAGGATTTGACGCACTTGTCACTTCGCTCTCAATATCATCCAAATCATCTAGATCGTCAAGATCATCTGCAAAAGCATTGCTATTGCCTGCAGGCTGTGTTTCACTTATGACACTGGAATCATCAAGGTCATCTAAGTCATCTACATCATCAAAAAACATTCTAGATGGCGCTGTACTTTTTATATCTTCCTCTGTGTTGTTTGCTGCATCGTTAAGCATACTACTCAATGCATCAACAGTCATTATTTCTGTCATTAGTTCTGAATCACCTCCCTCGCAAATGCTGCACCGCTTGCAGTAACGACCAGTCCAGACCCCTGCAATGTTAAATCATCAAGAATATTGCCAAGATCATCTAAAATAAAATACCGGGTTTTTTCCTTAATCTTAAATTGTAATGTATTATTTGATACCATTCTCATTGAATCATTATCTGTATGAATGTTGATTATATCGCCAACTGCAATACTTGCTTTCTCATAAGTAATAGAACGTACACCTATCCTTTCAGCAGAGTCTGGTATATTAATAGAGCAAAAAATACATGTATTCGCAGGCACCAGTGGTATACGATAGATAGTGGAAGAATCTGAAACTTTCGAAAAATAAAACTCAATGATCACATTCTTAATAGTATTACTTGACATGAAATTGAAATTAACAGCACCGCATGTCTTTTCAATATTATTTAAACTAACGTCTCCGATCTCAAGATCTGGAAAATAATGAAAACTCCCCAGAAGACTACCCTGCTCTAATTGCTGCTCATATTCACCCATAAGATCTTGATCGTCTATTGTCTCCAAGGCAATCAATTCTGTTAAATTCTTTGATACTTCCTTTTTGACTTTGTTCTCCATATCAGAGAACAAAAGATTGTGTTGTACCAGTGCTGTTTCCGAGCATCCAGTTAGCAGGCATGCTATGCAAACAATTAAACTTATTTTCTTAAACATGTCAAATCTCCATAATTGTACACAGTGCCATTTACTTTCAGCATGTATCCAAGAACCTTGCGATCTCTGGCTAGGATTTGATAACCGCCAGGCACTCTAACCAATGTGTACTTGACGCAGCACAAACCAAATCCAGATCTCCAATCAAAATATAAATGCGTAAACTCAGACATAGTTCTTTCAAACAAGTCTTCCATACCTTCTTCATAGAAGAAAGCACGCAATTCATTTTGTGCATCGTAATCTACATACACACGATGGAGATACAGAGTACCACTGCTGTCTGTCATTGTGTTTGAAAGCATAGGACTACACAAACGGCTAAAATATCCATTCTCCTGCAGCGCTTGTAAATAAAGATAATTTGCAGAAGATACCTTTTTAAAATCTATGGAGAACATGAATGTCTTCTCGAACTTCCACAGATCTATTGCATTTGCACCTATTTCAGCAGACACATTATTCACAACTGCATTGGTAGATTCTAAAACTTCTGACAGCTCAAACCTTGCATCACTTGCATTATCATCGTTCATTGGTTGATACAATGAAAATCCAGCCCTTGCATACTCTAGTAGTATATCAAGCATCTCTGGATCACTTGGCAACTTATTGAGTAGTGAATACTCATGTGATAGCTTTAATAGTTCAAACGCAGCTTTAATGTTACTATCATCTGCTAAAAGCAAAGGTGTCAAATACAGTCTCTCCTTTAAAGCTTCACCAATGAATGATTGCTTTTCCGATGAAAACTCTAAATCAGCAATTACTTTTGGCAAACCACTGCGCGCGCTTCCACTTGCCTGCACAAGTTGCAGCTCTCCCTGTTTTGTTTCTTGCTTTGCAGTTAATGTTGTTAAATCGCCTGCCTGATAATGACTACTAAAATCTTCAAGCGTCATAATTGTCTCGACAACACTCTTGGGCTCTAACTGTGTGAGCACAAATACTTTCTCACCTTGCTCAGATACTGTAGTTGTTTTTATTTTGTACACAGTATTTGCCTGAATCGATCCAAAACTAACCCTTGAAATAAAAATACCAGTGTCAACAATATTTCCCTTATGCACTGCAAAAGTATATCCGAAATAATCCTCCTGCTTGTAAAGCTGCCCAAGTGACTGTAATTCTACACTAGACAAATTTGCAGTTGAATCTACCTCTTCTATGAACTTCATGAATGTCTCTGAGTCATCCGCCTTCTCTGGTGTTTCATACAAGAACTCCCAAATGCTCTGCATCCTTCCGTATCCATACAATTTATTGTACCGCTCCAAAGTCCAGCTCGTATTCGGGACCGTGAAGTAGCAAATAGCTGTTGGAACTAAAAACTCAGAAGATTCTTTCAGCTCGAAAGAAGATGGATCAGATTTATACAGATTTAAAACAAAATCATTCTTTGTTAAAACGCCGGAGAACGAAGAACCAACACCTTTCCACCCGCGCTGAACAAGCGTAATAAACACTGCATATTTTATTTTGTCTTTTACTTCAACCAGCGTGGGCTTATGCTCTAGCAGGTCACTCAGTTGTTCCTGTGTCATCAGATACCTCCTCCTGTTTTACTTTACTTTTACTTCGTTTATGATCTGAGTATTCTAGTAATCGCTTAACTGCAGGTAATTCCATTAACTTTGCTACTGTGGCATCAACAGCTTCCTCCGCCATTGAAATCTTGTCATCGCTGGTAACGCCATCATCTCCCAAAATCAGCTTATCCATATCATCTTCCAGCTGCTCTGATGCTGTAGGAAGATCATCAACATAATCGGAAATAACGGACTGTAATAGCAATGGGGACACCAAAGCATCATCCAGCACGTAAACTACCACTCTAAAAATGACATACCACATTATCACACCGTGAAATGATAATACAAAACTATGCAGATAAAACATAAAGCTAATGATGCCTACAGCAATATTCAGTATTGCCATGATTAAATTTGTTAATACAAGCTTCGTCATAATCACATGTGCATTTTTCAAAAACTGAACAAAGGCATCCTTTATAGAATCCTTGAGTGGCTTATCCAACGCAAATGAATATGCGAGTATGCACTCATCTACATACGTAAAAGATTTTGCATAATACTTTGCCAAAATATTTATTACTGATGCAAATGGCAGTCCTTCTAAGATAGGAAAGAGCTTAGCAATATGCCCATTGTCATCTTCCATTAAGGCGTCTCGCACGTCATTAGTAGCCTCAGTTAGAAGCTTGGTTATTGCTTCGACACCAACAATATGCGGGAATTTCTTAAAAGTTCCTTTTACTGCTTCCCCAAATGTTGACTTAGTAGCAACGGCGTACAGACTAGTTGCTTTTAATAAAAACATCAGTGATCCCTTAATCTTTGAAAATATTGCGAGAATTACAGCCACACCTATGAAACCACAATACAATCTCGCAATATACCAATCAGTGAACATATATTTCATACCCACTTCTTGACCAAGTGTAAACCCAATGTAGATTGCCAGAACATACAATAAGTCAATTAAAAGCCTGAAAATGTAAATCATGCTAGCCTCCTATCTGCATATCCGGATCCTTATCAACAAAGAGATCTTCCATAATGTCGTACAAGCAAGATAAATGTGAGGTCTGTACATTTGAAGTATAGCATCCAATTATGACGTGTTTGTTATCATTTGAAAAATCAACAATAGCTTTAAGTAATGCAAGAGCCATGCCTGAACTATGTATTGATGTGGTGTATGCAGCAATATCACTATCGCGTGTGCTATCAAATGTGTCATCACCTGTAAAAGGTTTTGACAGATATGGTGCTAAAATCCAATCAGTATCATTTAATACGGCGGAATCAAAATAAGATTCTGCTAAAACCAGGATATCTCCATCATGAATTGAGGCTCTTGAAACAGGACAAAACTCAATCATTCTGCAAAAACCTCCTCATTCATTGGCAAATATTCGCACAAAGCATTAATGGTGCTTGCTGTGAAATTGCCTTTTCGCACGGCAATAAGAATCAAGCGCTTATTACTTTCAGAGATATCAATTCCAAATTTCCACTGAAATGCCGTTAAACAGTCGTGTGGTACCACTGTTAACACACTTTGATAATTACTACTGCACATCCTGATATTCTCATTTAAAGAATAATCGGGGTTATATCGTAGAATAGCAGGCTCAAGCACCTTACACATATCGCCAACAATCTCAGCTAAGTTCTCCTCGTATGACTTTGTATCATCCCATTCTGCCCACTGATACAAAGCTAGTGCTGTATGAGTTTTCTCCAATGACCCATGAATCTTTGGATACCCATCTGCTGTGTAAGCATATTGTCGTGCACCCTCTAAGATACCGAGGGCATCGAATGAATCATAATCATCAGTATGATAAAATTCAAAGTAGTGCTGTAACTCCGGAAAACGATCAACAAGATCAGAAGCAACCTCTGCCTTGATATTAGATCTATTCTTGCCTTTTGTTTTATCAACGACTTTTGATTTCCATGTTTGCGGAAATAATGCTTCATGGGCTGCATATTCAAAAGCTGGGTTATCTTCAATCCAAGTATTTAATCTACCAAGCAACTCCAAAAGAGTTTCACGCGCATGTGCAAATTTTCTTGGTACGGGCTTTTCATTGGCAACCAGCAAAAACTCTTGATCAAAACTGATACTATTGATCAGTCTTCTGAGATCTTTAAAGAAATCCTCTTTCATCATTCGCTTATCTCTTATCACATCAAGAAGAATCACAAACTTCCCGTTTGATGATTCTAATGCCAAGCCTGTGCATGATGTCGACTGGTCAATCCCAAGATACCAATCTGTATTAGAAGCGAGCTTAAGCTTAAAACTATTTGCTGCTTCAGGCATAATTATCTGATATTTACCGGATCCAGGCATAGCAATTACACCTTGAATTGTTGTACTCATTCTGAAAAACCTCCAATCTTCTTCGGTATCGCAGGTTCCTGCATTATCTCTGTTAAATCATATTGCTTTTGCTCTTTCTCTTCTGCACTTCCCAGATTATGCTTGTTTTCAATAATACTTGAATAGATCAGCTCTGGGGAAATGCCAGACTGCATCTGCATTAATGCCAGGATTATCTGTTCTTGGCTTACTTTCTTCCTTAAAAACATTGTTGCAACCTCTGGATACGTTTTTGGAAGGCTTTTCTGCAGCTTAAACCGATGATACGCTGCACCCGTAAACGCATCTTGGGGCTTCTCCTGTACATACACAGTAGAAGCCCCAACGCGTCTTTGTAATTCCTGGTCGGATGCTAACATCTCATTTAAGATCTGGTAATATGTTACATCTCTGCCCTCTATCTCCTTAGCATACTCCAATACAAAATTAGGAAATCTTCCTGATCTGTCACAACTGAAACAATGCCATCGACGTTTACCTTCACTTAAGCCAAGTGAAGGTGAATCATCGGTATGGAATGGACAACAAATAAAATACTCATCAGTCCCTAAACGTTTATCCTTGTCACTAAACAATTTATGCTTCTCGCAAAAGGAATAAAATGTGTAAATGCTATTAGACGACTCAGATGCCATGTCATCTATTGTGTCAGCAACCTTTTTTGCCAAATCCTTATTTACTGTCAGCATTTTATTTCTCCGTCAAATTCTTCTTTAAAAAGTCTCGAATCATGTTTCTATCAACTTTATCAGGATACTGTGCAAGTAAGCGCTCAAACTCTTCACGCTTCTTTCCAGTAAACTTCGGAATCAATGCTCTCCAGCGAATGAGAGATTTCTCCTCTCTTGTTGCACCTTTTGTTGCTACGCTATCATTATTTAAGCTCAGCTGTAATGTTTTTGTGATTCCGTCCACAGAAGCTTCACAAATTAAAACATTATTAGCTGTTACTGTAAGCTTAACGAGAAGCTGTGGCTCCCCTGCAGGTGCCTTTGGAATACTGGAAATGATAAGATCTCCTAAATATACGCATTCATCCTTAAAGGTTGAGTTTCCCTGATAAATGGCAACTCGCATTTCCTCCTGCATGTCACGTTCTGTTGTAAATGGGGAACTGGCTGTTGTTGGCAGCTCAGTATTCTTCTTAAGAACAGGAATGATTACATCTGAGCAATCAAGAATACCAATTGTCATTGGAAGAATATCAAAAGAAGAGATACTACTGTCGCCATACTTGATAATTCTTCCTTTCACAGAAGCGCCAAGAGCGACAACCTCATCAGGATGTAAGGTAGCACTGATCTCAAAATTCGGAAAATCCTTCTTTAACTGTTCACGAATAATAGGATTCTTTGTACTACCGCCAACAAGCAGGATCTTTGATACATTGTTAGGTACTTCCTTCAGCACACGCAGGATCTCTTTTCTTGTCTTTTTGTAGACACCCATTGTTGCCTCAATGAAATCATCGGGCCCAATGTGAACCTGCTCCTTAACAGTTGTACCATCAACCAGTGTGCAATCAATCACAGTTTCATACAATTCATTGACTCCGCCTTTCTTAAGACGTTCAAATCTAGCAGTATACTTCTTTACATCAGAAAGGCTCAACTGCTCACGCTTTAATCCGATCTTGTCAAAAACAATATCAAAAAGCGCGTCATCAATATCGTCTCCTCCGAGACGTCCATTTCCGCCTAATGCCATAGGCTTGATAATCTTGGAAACTTTAGTTGCATTTGCATTTGCAAAGTTGTAAATATCAAACTCAGGTGCCTTTGAAAGCTGTGAAATACGAGCAAGTGTTATATCAAAGGTCCCTCCGCCAAGATCATAGATCAAAATATCCTCTGATGTTACACCTTCTGGTAAATCATATTCGAGAGCTGCAGCGCTTGGTTCATTCTCTAATGCAATGAGATTTAAACCAGCTAACTCACATGCACTCATCGTATTACGCTTACCAATATCATTGAAATAAGCTGGCACTGTTACGACAACATCATGAATATCGCCATACTTTCCGTGAGTTGCTCTCACAATGCCTTTAAGGATCTCTGCTGATACCTCAACTGGTGTCATAGTGATCGTATTCTCGCCATCTACAAGTGTGACTGTTGCATTTGGATCTTCCATCAATCGCTTAACAGAGTAAACAACATTTGGCAATGCTTTATTGTTGTAAGCTTCTTTACCTACAATAAACTCACCATTTTTCCACATAACACAGCTTGGAATTGTATCGTTGCCATCAACCTGAATAATCTCTGGTCTACCGCCCTTAACCACACTGATAGCGGAATTTGTTGTTCCAAGGTCAATTCCAAAAATATTCTTAATACTATTGTTTCCGGCAACATCTTCTCTCTGTGTAATCACAGAAGTCTGCTCATCATTGTCAAAAACTGTAATTTTTCTTGGTGTATTCATTTTATTCTCCTTAATTAAAATAATTTGTATAACTGTTCAATCTCATCATCACGCATAATCTTCGTTAAATTATATGGCGGCTCATCTGTCCATATCTGTATACCAATTGCGGTGCCACTTTTTCCAGGATTCATTCGTGCGGCAATTTCTGCATTATAATCAGAAGTCAAATCAGCAGCTTGTCTTGTCTGAAAGTCTTCTTGCATCTTTTGGCGATCATGCAATTTCTGTGTCTCTTGCAAATTCACTAAAGACTCTGCTTTCTTCTGAGCTTCTGGATCACTCTGTGTATCACTATCCAATCCAGCAGCTACAATTTCTGCATTACTTAGAAGGTCTCCTTCCCAACGTATTCGCTTGCCGTCCTTATCATACTGTTCATAACCAATCACTCTTGTAACAACAGTGTTTGCGTTTAAAAATACAAACTCCATCTGGAAATCTGGGAAATCGATGATCCAATTATGCCCATCTTGCTGCACATTTTCACATGCAAATCGTAAATAGCAATTGTCTACACGAACATACAAATCACCGAAATGCTCGAATGAACTACCAACTAAATTTACTTCAAAAGCATTGCTATAAATAGAAGAATTAGTAGCATATTCTATGAAGTAGAAACTCCCATTTGCAAAATACAGAATGCCGTTCGTATAGCAATCGTACTTTACAATACCACGCTGATACTCGGAGCCATCAACAAACAGATCTAACTCTTCTGGATTGTCAATATCAGCTCCGTACACCTCTAATCTAGTTGCAAACTTAAATTGGGACTTTGCCAGCTTTTCTTCTACAGAAGCATATTCTAAAAATGAAAACTGGCCGTTTGCCGATACAAGACCACGTAAGTGCAAGTAAGTGTTCATTGTCTCAAAAGCAAATGACTCATCACCATAAAAACAAAACAGCAGCTTCCTTGACATCTCATCGTTCAATGCTGATACAAAGTTACCAGAGTGCCATAATAGCAACACTTTTTCATTAAAGACTATTAAAGACGACATTGCATGCGTATTTGGAGCATAACCATGCTTTATCTGTTCAATCGTCAAAGAAACACCTACTTCGGCACTCTTAGCCATTTCATAGCTGGTATCAGCATCTATAGCAGAAGTCGCCGGCGAGACAAATGGGAATAACGAGTTTGCCAAAACGCAATACTCTTTACCGTCATCATATGTAAACGAATACGCAAATGTACTAGCACCAACGATCGCGTGTCGTTTTAATGCTGAGATCTTATCAGCCTGAAAGCACATAACGCCATCATACATTATGCAGCCCTCCTTTCATAAAAAAGGAGTTATCCGTATTCCAGATAACTCCCCCATTTTATACAGTTCCTAAGAAATCTTTAAAATCAGCATAAGTCTTCTCGAAACCATCTTTAAAATCAAATGCAATATACACATTAGATGCTACTTGGCAAATAGCATATGTAATACCATCACCCATCATTAAAGTGATCTCTTTGCTTCCGAGCTTCTCGGTTGCTATTGTATAAGCTTCATTTGATGTATTCTTGAGACGAGAAACGACAGCTTTGGCATCCTTTGTGCTCTCCATAGCATACATTGAGATCAATGCTGAACCATTTGCATCATTAGAAGTAACATCGACATTACTTGCAGCATACTTATCGAAAAGACTGGTAGCTGCCACATCACCAACGGCGTATCCTGTGCTGTCATAATATGTAGCAAATAGATTCATTGCAGTATCAGTATCCTGTACTGTATTTTGCGATTTGCTATGATGAATAAAAATAAAGCAAAGTAATGCAGAAACTGATAGAACAAGTACTATGCAAATAACTCGCGTTAGTACCGCTTTCTTATTTTTCATTAAATGTCACACTTTTCCGGGCGTGTAGAACCTGAACGACTTGTCTGAATCTTTCCCAAGTGGTGCAGACCCTCAAGATTTAATGGCTCAACTTTTGCGCCTTTAACATCCACGTGGACCTGCTTCAGCTCAACCTCTTTTCCCTTGGTGTCCGTTTCCTTATCATCTTCCTTTACATGTACAGACTCTTCCTTATTTTCGCCAGAAGCCACTTCCTCTGTGGACTTTTCTTCATTGTCTGCATTCTTCTCGTCAGTCGTGCCTGACTCTCCGGAAAGATCTTCTGACTGAACCAAAGGTGCTGGATTTGCAATACCAACAGTCGTCTTTGTGCTTGACAGTCTAAATGGTGATTCTGCCTCGCGCAGACCAACCAGCTCCAAGTAGTCATTGCCGATTACAAAATCGCCATCTTCTGTAGCATGCACAGCATTCTGCAGATCAATGAGCTTCTGATAAATTGCCTGTGCCTTATCATCTGAAATGCCAGGAATTGCATATTCGCTGACCTCAATGCCCTCAAGCATACCGAGCCTGATAAGAAGCATTAATTTTCCTGAAAATGCATCATTGGAATACAAGGAAATATCGAGACCCTGCTCCAAACCGAGTCGAAGCTGCTTCATCTGGAAAGCATTATAGCAACTGTAAGCATACTGACTTACCTCAACACCATGCTCCAAACCAATACGAATCTGTTCCATCTCAGGTGCTGAGAATGATGGCGTTGAATATGTATCAACATACACGTCTGATTTAAGTCCTAAGCGCAACTGCAGCATCTGCATATCGTCATAAATTGGATCTGCAATATCAGCAACATGCAAACCATCTCTAGCAGCCTGTGTCAGCTGATACAACTGTAACTCATTAAAATGAGTTAAATCCATTTCGGTAAACTGCTCAGGGAACCGGCTCAGTGCGATAAAGCTCTGATACATCTTCTCTGCACTGAATGATGAGTCATCATATGCTTTCACATTGATATGATGCAGCATACCATTGTAGATAGCTTCAAGCTGCCTTGCATTGTACTCACCATTTGCATAAGGTAGCATCGGAAATTCTGCCTCGAGACCTAATCGAATATACCGCATTGACTCTGCATCAAGTTCTTCCTTATCATACACATCGGTATCAACATGATGAAGCATGCCTAAAATGATTTCGTGCATGCACTCTGGCATAAATGCATTCTCTACCAAACTTGTGATATTCAAACCATGTGTAATTGCAGTCGTAAACTCAATGATCTGCTCTTCTGAATACCCTTTATTTTCGCATAACTCTTTAAATTCATCTAATTGCATAATCGTCTCCTTATTTTAATTCTCCAAGAAAGATGTAATTTTTCTAACATCCATCTTCTCAATTGATGGGAAGCTTAAATCCTCATCAGCTGGATCAAATTCATCGTTCACTCTTGCATAAAACCGGCATCTATCCAGATCAAGAAATGGAATAAAAATGATGCTTGTGCTGCTAGGATTACTTCCAATTGTCAGGTTGTCCTTAAAATCTTCCAATACAAACTCTGCATCTGATGCATCTGCAGCTGTTTGCACATCATTAGATGCTTCCATAAGCTTGTTAAAGTCAACTGATACTACCATGTCAGCTGGCATATCGAGCTGGAAAATAATGTCATTCTTATTATTCATAGGAATAACATGCATTAGCTCATCGGATGAAACCTTACGTGATGTATCTGGCCTTCCAAAGCAAGCAATAGGCAATTCCTCATAACCAACATTTTCGCTCATAAACTCTCGAATTACTCTTCTAACACGTGAATCAATCTGTGGCATTGTATTGAACTCATGCAAACTATGATTCTTCAACAGTTCAGCTGCTTTATTATGCGGAATGATTGTTAACATTGAAATTTTCTTCATAATAAAAGCAGGGTACTCCCTGCATCCTCCCTTCTAATATTTAACTGCAAGAGATTTACATAACGTATCTGCAAATCTCTCTACCTCAGAATAGCTATTCGCATCATCACTGTGCTGATATTGCTGATACAAATAACCCAATAAATTTGGCATATTCAGCAAATAAATCGTTACTGTTTTATTGACAGTGTGATTGCTAAAGTATGATATAAGTTTAAGCTTTACAAGATATTCATAAGCATACATTTCAAGAATGTCTTCAACTCTTGTATCACTACCTACATGTAATCGTGACATCCAGTCATGTAATTCTGACTCTAACTTTTCTTTTATTCCAAGCATGCATCCTCCTATTTTGTATCCCAATCATCTACTGGTGGCTGCAATTCAGGCTCTGTGAATTTACTTGTAAACTTGCAATTACAAGCAAAACACAGCACCGTCAAAGCTATTGAAACTGCAAGGCACGGAAAAGCTAACCACAGATGCTTCTTGTATCCATCAAAAGCAAAAAGCACACTCTGATAAAAGAGTGAAATGGCCAGCATAGCTGCCACCTTGGTACCAATATCTTCGAGCTCTTGGACCACTTTTTGCTTGTCCACACATAATTTATTCATTCAATTCCCTTTCCGCCATCTTAGGCCTATAACAATCTGTATTCCATTTGACTATCTGTGTCATAGTATTCGCAATTATAAGAACAAATATCAAACAAGTTAAAACTATATGCCCATTTTTATAGCCAAATGCAACATCCATACACGGAACCACTATGAAGAATATAGAATTCACTACTTTTATGGTACTTGCTTTCGTCTTGTACGCAATAAAATCATCTGGATAGATCTGTGCAACCTTCTTATCAAATATCTTATTCAGGCATTGCAACAAATTATCACAAAACAGAACAAGGAGTACAGCAGAAATACCATATCCAAATGGTAGACATATTGCCATTGCAATAATTAACACCGGTAATTCTACCATCATAAAAGAAAAAGCTATTTTCTTTAATATGATAGCCATCGCAACAACTTGATACTCTCTCGTCATATATCCTCCTAGTCGATAAAATCATCATCAGTAACTTGTACCATACTATCTATGTTTGCTGTAAGAGCTCTAAGAGCCTCTTTACGCTCCAATGATTCCTGTGCAAAATCCGTTTGTAACTCAGGGTCATACACTGTTGCATTAACATGATACATTTTACGTAGTATTACATCATTTGCGCAGCCGGCATTACGTCTTTTCGTATTCTCTAGTTTAATGAGACCTTGTTTTCTCAGTGTTTCATTATCCCTTAAGAAAAACACTTCGTCAGCATCCGTTGATAAGTTCTGTGATCCCTTAGTTGGAGATCCAGTACTTGCTCTATCTCGAACAAGATCCTCTTTTGCTAAAGTTGATGGGTGCGATGTAACAGTAACGCATACTGGATATTTCTTCCTGAAATTTCTTGCATCTGCAGCCAACTTATCTACACATGCTTTAACAGAACCATCGCCAACACTACCAGATAATGCGCAACTATGATCAATCACAATCATGCTAAATGGTTTCTTTTCATACAGGCTAACCATTTCGTCATAGCATGTGGCATAATCAAAAGAATCAACCAGCTGCAACAGTTCATTATGAGAAATTGTATCAATCGCCATACGAATCGCTTTTGTTACATTTTCATCAACATCCTCGGAAAAGATATGCTCCGGTCTGATAATCATTGGGTATCCTGGGGAATATTCAAAAGTCTTAAAGACATAATTTACGATGATATCAGCGTACACTTTAGCTTTTGTTGTCTCGCCACACATATAAACCACGCGTCCACCGGCTTTCATCACATTCACGGCCTTATCTATTGCGAATTTTGTCTTACCGATATTCTCAGCACCGACAACAACAACCAATCGATGGCACAAAATTGGTGTATAATTATCCAATGGAGGTATTCCCCAATCTGCGATCGGAACGAAGGACTCCTTCAACTCATCAAGCAATGCTAATGAACCTTCTACGGAATCAATAGAAACTGCAGTATCGTCTGAAGTATCCAATCTTTGTCGTACCTCTGAGACAACAGTTGCAGAATACTTCAGCCAGTCCTCATAGCCATGCATCGTACGTCTACCAACTTTGGCACCATTCTTAATAATTGAATACTGCACATTAATACTATGTGTGCTGACATGATCGACAAATGCAGCACGTAAAGCCGGCTCATTATTGATTACAGTTGCTGACTCTTGTGCCAAATCATAGCACATATCATACAGATCAATAGCTCTAGCACACAACTTTTGTTGAGCATCTTCTCTAACAGTATCGATAGCAAGATTCGTATTGCTTCCTTCAAATCTTAGCCATTCTTTGACACCAAGTGTTTCATCCATAATTGCATCGTAGATACTGTTACCTAAAATTGTCTCAAATGCTTCTCTGGTTAATTGTGGTATAAATGAACCAAGTGACATCTTCAATCTATTCAGGCTTACAAGTGCCTTAATCAGCAAACGATACTCCAACTTATACTCATCCAAGTGAATATATTTCAGCAATGCTGTCAAATTTTGCGTAAAGTATGTTGCGTCATAATTTTCATGAGGCAGCAAACTACTAATAAAAGGGTTCACAGCTTCCTGCAAACCCTCATCATTTAATAAATCAATGTCTATCATAACATCAAGCCTTTCTCTTCAAAGACTCTTCATACATTTCCAGCTCATTCGCTGTATCTTCAATCTCTGAATAATTTTTATGCAGAATATCTCTTGCAAGCATACTGTTTGCTATTACATGCTCTGCAAAATAGTCTAGCTCACAGGTATCTTTTGTTAAAACAAAGATTACATCCAACTCCTTATCAGATAAACCTCTGTGTGCCCGTCCGATCATCTGCTTGATCATTGGTGTAAATTCATAAAAAACAACGTAATCACAATCAAGATCAATCGCTGTTGTTACAGACGTGATAACAACATCTAAGGATTTATTCACATTGAACTCATCCATAATCCTAGCACGCTCTTCTGCTTTAGTATAACCATTGATGCAATCATAATGAATGTCGGCATTATTCAAAAAAGGAAGAATCCATTCGCGCACAGCATGCTGATTCACATATATGAGCCCTCGTTTACCATGATGCTCTTGTACAATCTCTACTAACTTTTTTGCCTGATTTTCTGCTCCAGGCCCCTTGCACAACAGCATTAACTCTGAACCACCGCATTCTTGCAACTGCTCATGCTGTGGATTTACCCAGGCAATCTTACCATGATATTTTCTAACGCTTCCAAAATCGCTGCCTTCTCGGCTAATGAAGAAAATTGGATCCTGCCGTATATCGAAGGATCCATTCACTAAACTTTTCTCTAATTTAGCATAATTTTGGTATCGCTTAGAGTCTACCATGTGTGCAAGTTTTGCGCATTGAAGTGCATTTGTCGTTATTGGTGTTGCTGTCAATGCAATACAATACTCAAATGAATTGCACATCGCTTCAAGCATTCCGCCTGACTCTGTACGATTGAAATTGTTAAGCTCATGCGCCTCATCAATGATAAGCCCACAAAACTTATCCTTATATTTAAATAACTCAGACATAACAGCCTGATTCTGCAAACACGTATGAGTAAGCATCAATACATTTACTGAATCTAATCCAGCATCAAAAACTTCAGCAAGGCTTTTCGCCTCTGCTGAAGACGTTAGTATAGTCTTACCTAAATAAGACTGCATTTTTTTCGGAGTTTGGATCAACTGATCTTTTTTCACAAACATAATAAAACGCCGTGAAGGATCTTCATTGCACAACAACTTTATCAAGGCCGATACAAGCAGCGTCTTACCCAATCCTGTATCATAAATCGCAATTGCTCTTTTGGCATACAGCATCTTCATAACATCAATGCACTGTATGTCATGCAATTCAATACCATGCAAAACATACTTTATAGCATCAAAGCTATTCCTTGAACACAGCTCATTTTCTACGCTGTCGTACCCCGAGTACTCCATTTATAAACCTCCAATTTTTAAAGACTTTGCTAACACTATACTGCAAAACTGGCTGTGAAATAACACAATACTCGAAGACGGCATAAACAGAGCCATCATCAAGTACACGTTGAATACTCTCTCGCTCGGACTTACAGAAGACATAATTAGATGGCATAGGATTAGCAAGCTTAAACACTCGTAATTCATTCAAATCCATCATAGTGTCAATATCAGAGCGAGTGAATGTAGCACGCTGTGTTCCACCAGATGCAATTAGCTGCTTCTTCTTATCCATTAAAACATCTAATATCATACACCCTCCGCAATCTGAGATAATACAAAAAACGCTAAACAATTAGCCGCAACAAAGTTATTCAGCATTGTGAAAACCAAAAACATTCTTAAATACTTATATGACAAAGTGTTCTTGTATGCAGGATTATTCTCGTCCATCTCATCCAAAGAAGCTGCTATCACATTACAGTAAGAAATTGCTGATTCAGTTATACATGATTCAACTGTAAACAAAGAAAGAGTCTCAACAATTTTGTCGAGGCTCTTATATTCTGTGAAATCAAGTCGAGATACTTCTTTGAACTGACACAATACAGTTGTTCGATACAATGGCTCCAAGTTTTTTGAAATCTTCTTATTCAGAGTTGCCTTTGCAACTGGAGTTAGTGAAGAATAAAATGACTTGCAATGATTTAAAACAGCTTGCAAATCCATTTTTGACTTTTCGAGACCAACGGCATTCTTTTCATCTAACTGAAGCGCATGCTCAAGACTTAAAATAACGTTGCTTACTAATATTGTTAATTTGTCTTCCATATTATACCTCTATTGTTACTGGCTCAGTAGAACCCTGTGGCTCTACTGCTTCCGAGTAGGAACACTTCTCTAAAAGCTCCTCTACAGAGATCTTACCACTGAGAAGATCATCAACTAGTGCAATTGTGAGCTGCGTTTCATCAATAGCTCCAATATCAGGACCAAGAAGTTCTGTGAACTGCGCTTCCTTCTCAGGACAAGCGTCGAATACATCAAACTTAATCTTAAACTCCTTTGAAGTATCAAACACGTCTTTTGCAAAATCGAGGCACATCTTCAAACGATCTTCTGCAACTAATGAGAACTTCGAGAAATGTTCGTACACAATCTTATCGTAATCAACTTCTCTACCATCCATGGAAGCTTTTACTGTATCATAGCAATGGTAGTCAGTGCCAAGCAGAAAACAAACACCTGCAAGTGTCTTGTATGTGAGATCCAAGATTTCCTCTGTCTCACTCTCGTTAGGTGAATAGTATCGATTTGAAATGTCAGTACAAAGCTCAACTAAGCTCTCAAAGTAATGCGATGTTCTCAGGAAGTAAATATTTACTGGCTGGTAATCGCAAATATAGAGTCGTGCCAGCTTTCTGAAGCTGCTAATGGACTCAAAATGAACATCCAAGAAGAAATCCTCAATGTCATCATCATCCATTTCTTTATTAGAATACTGTTGTACATTTGTATAGATCTCTTTCAAGAGAGAATAATCTTGCATGAGCTTACTGAAAAAGTCAATCAGCACATAAGAATCTAAACTAACCACCGTGTCACAAATCACATGATCTTTAATCATCTTTCTTTCCTCCTTTTTCCTTATTATAATAAGGAAATCTTCTTTCTCAGGTTATAAATTTTTTGGTACTCGTATTAGGAGCACCAAAACTTATTACATTTCTAAATCATCAAATGAAAAGTCAATCTCATTGATGGAAAAGTCAGAACTCTTAAGAAATGGTTCCTCCATACAGAGCCTGTTGATCTCTTCATCTGAAAAACTATCTACTGTTTTCACACTAGATAACTTACCGCGTAATGCTTTTAACATTTTGCTTTTGTATAATGCCTTCTTTGCTTCTTTTGAGAGTGCCTGCGTAGGTGTACTTGCTTCATTTGTGTTTGTTTTGTTATCTTGTGTAACTTTTGTATTCTGTGTAACTTTGGTATCTTGTGTAACATTAGAAACATTATTTGCAGGCTGCGGGTCTGGTTCTAAAGCTAAGATTTCACTCTCAATATCAAGAGAATCAAAATCAGTAGCAGTGGTTGCTGTATTATCAGCTGATACAGATGCTACAGATTCCGTATTATTAGGTGTATCCTCTTCATCAGTCAATTCTATTTCATCTGCACTATCCATGATGTCAATTAATTCGACATCATCCCCATCAACAACCTCCTGCAATACTGCATCTAGCGTAACAAAATCATTAAGGTTATCAAACAATTTAAAGTTTGTTGACTTGAAATACGCATAAATAAGAAACATTAGTGCTGTTGACGCTAATGGGACTATTACTGGGAAATTCCCATCAAATAAATGCATCATGCCTGTGTACGCATAGTAAGCTGTTGTAGCCGCAAGTGTTACAGCTGAAAAAATTGTCGATCCCAGTAGCAGAGCTTCTATCTTCTCTCGTTTCAAAAAGACAAGTTTTCGTGCAACATCACAGATAAAATGATACGGCACAAAAATAATACCAACTAGGAGTGATTGTATAAAACTTGTCTGATCCGACATTGAAAAATTCAAATCAGACTCAGAAAATTTTAATGAGATAAAATCACCCCCAATAAGAATAATGATGTTATAAAATACATAGGCTTTATACCAGTCTTATGCTTTCCATAAAGCAGAGTAAATACGCTTAAAAAAGCAAATAGCATAAAGCTAAGTACCTTAATCATAATAAGAAGTAAAATCATATAATTCGGCCTCCCGAACATGACTAATTTTTCCGGATGAATCACAGTCAAACATAAAAACAAACCGTCTGTCTTCATCAATGCTATCATTGTCAATGCTATATATCACATAATCTGCAGTCGATTTGATGATGTTCACTGACGTAGGATCCCCTCTAAATTTCACATATGTATACAGGGTTCTGTTTTCATTATCAATTGTTAACTGATTGTAGACTGGTTCAGTCGTAATAGCTTGGAGATCAATCATGTTTACTTTTAACTGTGCAGTGTCCATAAATTGATACATATCCTGTACTGCAGTTATGCCAAGCTTCATTTTCATCTTATCAGTTGTTACTAGCTTGTAAGCATACAATAAGCAGAAAGTGATTCCAAAAACAATTATCCAAGTACCTACCAATGAAAGACTTGGCAGTTTTATTTTCTTTCTTTTATGCGTCTCCCTCTTATGCATCAAGTATTTTCTCCACTTTATATCTGCGCTTACCATTACTTACAATATCGAAAATGCCAGAGCTCTTTCCGATAATCACCTTTCCGAGAGGTGATGTTGATCCAATAGCTTTTCGTAAAATAGTATCACCATGTTGTGCAACGACAAATACGCGTCCCTCTTCCACTGGATTTCCGGTATCGTCTATACGCGTGACGCGTATACTACTTCCTATTTTAATAATAGGTGAATTATCATCATGCACAACCTCGCAGTTACTTAACTCATGCTCTAAAGTTGCAATCTCAGATTGCAACTCACGATACCGATCACGAGCTGCATCATAATCTGAGTTCTCGCTTAAATCTCCGTTATCTCTGGCTGCTTTCATATCCTCTGAGCAAATCTCCAACTGCTCTTTGGCTTCTGCGAGACGGGATTTCTTATGCTTAAACTCTTTCTCTGTTATTTGGATGACCTCATTCATCTTTTATCCTTTCCTGACACAATACATGTGTCATCTAAAAACAAACAATCTTCAGCAACTCTCAAATTAAACAATTGCAATTCATGCAGAATCTGCTTATCACTGTCGCTCAGTATCGCACTAGATGATTGTGCGCGTAAATTATACTTCTTCTCTAAGTAAACTGCATTCTGCAAAGGTGTTTTGTATACATATTGCAAAGACATATCATTTTTCAAAACAGTAATTATGTTATTTACAAAATACAAACCATCACTGAATACCTTAAATGATTGTTCATGCAAAAACAGTTTGTGATCAAACACTGCATATGAAAATGTTAAGCCTGTGAATCCGAGAGTATTACACTCCAGTGTTGTCACGCATGCATTATTCTCTTTTGCAACAATCACATTTGAAGCTGTTGCAAAAATACTGCACACTGGCAGTACAATACGAGCGTGCATATCCACATACTCTCGATCTGATGTCAGATGATATAACCGCTTTGGCGATACATAATAGTACTCCGAATAAAACTTCTCTAGCTTCTTAGAAAATAAGCATGGATAGAATCCGCCATTAATAGCTCCACCTATAAAAGCTTCAGATGCCATTTTATGCAGATCTTCTCTTGTTGAAAACATCACTTTATCTGGTTGTAATGTAGACTTTATAGCTGCCTTTTTATCATCCAATGCTACAATATAAAATAATTCATTCATCATAAAATTAGTATGTTGACTGGGATCTCGAATAGCTCAAATCTCCTACCATCAACTTCCTTTTCATACTTAAGTATTGCAGATGTACTCTCTTTTATTACACTGCCCAAATCCATAACCGTTTTGCTATTGGCAGCAATACTAAATTCCGGAACGCTAAAGTTATCTCCGATGATATTAACATATAAAGTGTAATCGTAAGGATTATTAAAAGTTGCAGTTGTGCTGCTACTGCTCAGTGTGATATCGCCACCACCCAAGCTTATTTCAACTGCTGAATCTTCTAATTCATGAGTATCATTTTCATAAGATGGCACAATAACTGTGTCTCTTGGCTTAGTATAAGGTAACTCATTTGCTAATGTATCATCTCCATCTTCCTCCGAAGACGCTCCCGACTCATTTGATGCACTTGCTTGACTGTTATCAGTGCCACCAACTAAATCATTAGCAGCTTCCTTAGATAGACTCTCTTTCTCTTTCCTAACAGCGTCTTTTGTGCTAGCGATTCTAGTATTCAAAATAGCCTCTGCTGTTTGTGTTGAATCCTCAACAGGTGAACCATATTGATATGTCACATCATAGCCGCCTGACTCAATCTCAGTCGTATATGTTTCAACAACTTCTGTTGTACTATGCATGGATTCTGGTTTTTTGCTAAGGGAGAAAACAACTACTGCAATACCAACAGCAAAAACACTGCCTGCAGCTATCTGCTTCAATGTCTTCTTGTCAAAGGCAAGTGCCTTTGAATCGGATATCACAACAATCCATTCATTCTTAATGTCATCAACGCAGATACCATACTGGATTGATTTTGCTGCAATCTCCTTAAAATAAATCAGGTACGCTAACTTATCTGTTAAGCGTACCCTATCTAAGTTCATTGCATTCGTTTTCTCCAGAAATGTATATCCAAGTATTTTAGCACCAGCTAAATTCAATGCTTGTGCATCAGACACCTTGATTCTAACACCGTGTAATTTAATTTCTTTATTTTGGCTTAATGGTGAATCAACAGCCTGCAACTCCTTTGATACATACATAATAAACCTCACTACAATTTCTTTGTATACCTAATAATTGCTGGATACTTATAATCATCGTGCGTATCAGTTAGAGCAAGTGCGTCAAAGCTATTTGATCTGTCCTTTTGCGAAATCTCAGACAAATCAAACCGTGAAATTACAAAAGTTCCCAATCCCTTTCTTGCACGAAGATCAAGAATCTCTTGTATAATCTCATATGCCCATGCATGCTGCTGTGATTTTGTAACAGTTACAAAGCACACATCACTTGTGACATACTCATCATAATCAATCTTCTTATACAGCTTGTATTTTGGATTCTCTGAGGCAAGGAAGATCAATCGTTTCAACTCCACAGTATCTAACAATGGAGCGACACTGAATCCTTTGTCCAAAGCTCTCTGAATGCAACTGTAGGCAAAAGTCATTTTGGAAAATCCAGCAGGTGCAATTATAATTGCACTTTGTTTTGTTAGGATGCCTTTGTCAAAAATTGCATTTACCTTATCAAGATTACGGATAAACCGCAAGAATGACTGATTATTTGCCAATTCTGGTTTATCATGCAGTAATATGTTTCCATCCCAAATGACGCCGCGATACATTGGCGGGACACCATATACATCGATTTTATCTACAAACTTGTCATTATCTTGAAACTCAAAGTTCATAGATTTTCTTGTTGGTTCTCTACCACAAACTGGGCATGTCTTATCTGGAAAACCTAAATTACCGCATGCATAACAAAAATCTAACTTACTATGCACTGTTTCCTCCTAACTCATGAATACGCGATTAAACGCATTCATGATAAACTTAATACTTTCGTTTACTGTCATTTCGCAAAGCATTGGCGATAATTGCTTCCCAATGACTTGCATCAATTAGCATACTTGGGGTTTTTCTGCCACTCTTGTAACCGTTCAATTCTGATCGGATTCGGAAAAATAATGATGATGCAGTGACTACTTCCTCACAGTTGGATACGATCCTAGTACCATTTGGGACACATACATAGCCTGAAAACTCTGGAAGTTTTTCATGATAATATCTACGTACCAAATTCTTAAGTTCTCTCAGATGCATTAAATTCTGATTAATTGGACTTTTCTGGCGAATCGTTAAATTACCGTTAGCACGACCAACCCAATCAGCATCATCCCTACTTCCTGAAATCTCAAATCCCCATTTCTTGGCTTCAATCACATAAATCTTGTATGGTGTAATTAGAATCAAGTCCACCTGTGTGTCTGTATTACGATTCTTCCACATACTTAAGTAAAAACTATGCAAGTTCAAATCATGTAATATAATGCAATCGGGAAACCGCCTCGTGAGCTCATCAGCAAGCTGTAACTCAAACCAAGTACCATTGAGCTCAAGTGATAGTCGATCCATTAATCAATCACCACAACTTTCATAATCTTTCCATAGTTTCCTAAGACGGTGTTTACTGGGTTGTGCTCGGTGTTCTTGTTAAAGACTGCATCGTCAATGATGAACTCAGCAACACTACCATCCCATTTACAATAAGTATGCGTGCTATTATCAGTATCCTTAATAGCCTTGCATTCCCCGAGAACACATTTCCAAATTGTTCCGTCCTCTAAAACAAGATCGATTTTCGTACCAATCTGCTTTGTATAGCCCTGACCTACTGCAATACAGTATCTTCCCTGATACATTCTAATTCCGGTATCTGGATCCGTGTAAGCATCTGCACTATTCAAGAGCGCATACTGTGCACTTGCTCTACTTGTTACTTTCGTATATGCCATATAGGATCTGCATGTACTGTCGCATGCACTCTCTTCATTTAAAACATTGTAGCCTGCAGCCTGACAGATTGCGACTTCCTCTAAATCATCTGAAGTCCAATCGTCATGCTTTTCATAAGCACCATCAACAGTTGCGCCTTTGTCTTCCTTTGATTTAATTTCAGTCTGTTCTTTTTTGACTCTATCAGCAGAATTATCTACTGTCTTAGCTGCTGACTCAATCGAATCAGATGCCTTGTTAATAGCACCAATCAATTGCTCTTGCTGCTGTTGTGCCAGCTCAGGTGTGGCGAAACTGATGCCTTGTTGTGCATGCTCATTCTTAATAGCGTCTAGTAAATTTTGACGCTCCTGCTTTTTCTCTTCAGCAACTCGTACTGCATGCTTTTCTGAAAGCTGATCGTAGTATGACTGCAGGTCAACTTTATCTACAGAATTCTGATCAGTCTCTCCAACCTCATCAATAATCTTTTGCATGAACTGCTCTTTCTGTTCTTTTGCAGCTGCGCGAGATTCCTGCAAAAATCTATACTTTTCCGCCTTCTCCTCTGCAGATGCTTCGTATGCATCAACATAGTAAAATGATGTAAATTGTACCCCAGATACTAAAATAGCGGCGAGCAAACCCGCCGCGACTAACTTATTAAATTTCAAGAATACCTCCTAGGTGCTGTTAACAGTAACTAAAATTCCATTCTCTTTGGTGTAGAAGTTAAGCTTCCTGTACTATCTAACTTAAAATCCTCAATGGTATCAGTCTCATTGAAAATAGCAATAACCTGCTTGCCAAATCCCTTGAACCGCTTTCCCTTCTCAGGAAATCCCTTAATCTTTGCTAAGTCATCAAGTGTCTTTGGTTGCATGTCAAGCAGAAGCTCAATTGTCTCATCCGGGTATACAATGTATGGCTGAACATGCAGTTCACCAACAAGAACACCACGTAATTTAATCAAAAGCTCTCTTTGTCGTTCTCTCATAGTCTTCACCTTTCCGCTATCATTCAATAGCTTTTATTCTATGTTTTTATAGCTTAGTTTTAATTTTTCTGGGGTTTCAAAATTCTTGTATATCACAATTGCAAAATTTAGCATTTACTGTAATTGACTAAAATCCGTCGGTTGGTGCATAGTAACCTTTCAATCGATATACATAAAATGTTGAAGTAAGAGATGATCGCGTATGCCATCCATTCGTTGGGCTGTTGCTGCCCATTGCCTCAAGCGTATTTATTACACCGCTCTTTTTACCAACATATATCAATACGTGTGTACTGCTACCACGGCACATTATATCTCCTGGTAGTAACCCATCAAGGCCAACATCTGGGTACGGCTTATAGCTAAAGTGATTGTTGTTACCGGATCTTGGATAGCCACCAGTCCAAGTCGGAACCCACCCAAAAGAAGATACATCGTCTATTCCCGAACCACAAATTGCATGTGATACGAATGCTGAACAATCATAATATGGATGATTAAAGGTTGAGCACTTGTTATGATTATAACCGCTTGGAGTTTTGTATTGTGTGCCATTCATTTTTATTGCTGCAGCTAAGACTTTATATCGACCATTGTTTAACTTCGAAATATCACAACCATGCGATTTTAATGTTTCCAATGTCTTTGAATTTGCCTTAAAAGAAGCTGTCCCCTCATTTACAGTATTTTCACTTGCTACTGTAGCGGTCATCTTGTCGACAAGATCATTTGACACACCAGCATAAATCATCATACGCTTGGCGATAGTTAATCCGACAGCAACTGAGATCCCAGCTGATTGAAAACCAAGTGCATTCAATGCTATTAAGCGCTTAGCATTCTTACCACCTTTTAAAGCATTTGTTGTACCATCCAAAAGTTTGAATAGTATACCATATTCTCTTTTGCTCTTATAACTGCTGTCTTTATGCAGCATCGTAGTAAAATAACTACCATCAGTTGTACCGAATAATTTATCGCACTCAACTGCACTGTATCCAGTTATTTGCATAGGAGTACGAACATATGCATCGAGTGCTTTGCCAAACTCAGAATTGTTAGAAACTTTATTATCAGGAAACAGTGTATTCCAAAACTTTCTACCAGCCTCCCCAGCATGTTGCATTAGCCAATCTTTACAATGACTATCGATAAACCAGCCAGCTTTTATCATTATCATGTCAGAGATCCAAGCATCTTTTCTTCCACTAATGAGATTTAGCTGATCAGTAGTGAAATCATCTGACACAGAATGCACATCGCTAGCCACAACATTGGCTCTCTCAATAGTCTCTTTTGAATCTTTTTTGCCAATATAACCTGTAGCAAGATAGCACACACCATATAACATCTCATCATACCAGCCTTTTCCACAGTTATGATCAATACATGCACCTATAGCTGCAATATCGGAACCGTATGCTATTGAATTTAAATCGTCTGCTGTTACATCCAAACCACTTATAGCAGATTCCATATAAGTGTTGCATGCTGCCACAGCATCCGGGAAAAACCAACCGTCACCAACTCCATTATCAGTATGAGTACCAGACTTATTGTAAATGGATTTTGTATCAAGCCCAGTCCAGGTTACATTATCTCCAGTAAACGCTAAAGGGCCACCAACATCTGTGGTACCGCCTGATCTTGTTTTGCTATTCCACTTGTATAAGGAAACATTGCCAGTTCCATATTTGCCAGCATCTATTAAAGAGCCTGGGATATCCGTATCTGGTACGACAGTAGCGTTACCTTTTATATTGGTAAATCCTGATTCTACGGCATTCTTACCAATTATTGTTGTAGTACCCATATACATTTCACGCTTTTTTGTATCAAGTTCACCTTTTTCATTCTTAAGGCAAATTTTCAAATAATCTTTTGCAATACCCTCACTCATTTGATTTACAAGATTTTCATCAATTCCGGCGCTACCACTTGCTCCACCACTTGAATTTGATGTTGTAATACCAATTGCATCAGTAACCTGCTGAATTACCTTTGTTACTAGGGAACCTACAGTATTTGTATGACTTAGTAAAAACAAAAAGCTATCATCAGTCGCTGCTAATGCACTAAGTGCAATTACTTGCGCGCTTACAAATACACAAAGGAAGCGAAATGCCCGCCTAACGGGCATTCGCCTCCTTACAATTATAATTTCTGACATATCTCACCTCCATTAAATGGCGAGAATATCTCTCGTTGTGAAAGCTTCGATCATCTCTTTTGGAACCACAGACTTCAGAATAACTTTATCTTTTCGCAGCCCACTATTAAAAGACACCGCAAAACAATTATTGTAATTATTATTTCTGTTCTCCCGGATCCTCTGCATGTATGTATCAATGTCAGTACATCCATAATCATCAGACAGTATTTTCTGATCAGGTGCTTCGACGTATCCAACTATCTTTGTTGTAATGTTCGACTTGATTGCTCTAAATGCTGTTGCATCCAGAGCAGCAATAGAGTTCAGAAGTAGAAATACTGTCAAGTTGTTAGAACGAGAACCAGTTACTCTAGCACTAATACTTCGCACTAATGTTGAAAGACTCTCACAACGCTGAAGCTCTTCGTAAAAAGCAGCTGTATGTAATTTCTTCTGCTTTCGTAAGAAATGCTTCTCTCCATCCAAGAACTGCGACATGTATACCTTTAATGTATCTAGTGTATTCAATGTCTCTGCGTTATTCTTATTCATGTTGTAAACGACAAATGGTGCTTGCAAAATATCTGCAACTGCCAACTCATTCTGCATAGCTGAAGCATAGCGACCAGTGCCAGAAAAGAATGGTGCTGATCGTGTCCTTATTAAACCACATAACTTCTTCTGCTCTTCACTAAATGATTTGGATGTGCTCATATCGACTAAGATCTCTAATACATCAGAATACTTTAAATCACGCGTTCTGTAGAACGTGCTTGGATTTGTACGGACAACATCGTGTATGCTATACAGCTTACCGACAGCAGCTTCAAGAATCATCACAAGATCGGCTATATTACCCTCATTTGGTAGAAGATTTACAACAATAGTAAAAACATCAATTGTTCCCTGAACTGCATTATCATACAGCTCAGCACAGTTGCTATCATCGCATTCAATATTATCCAATCTAAGTGTGTTTACAAATCTTGCATTATCCCCTGTCATTGTTACTTCAACTGCACCTTTAATGTACTGCATTATTTTTGCCCACTCATTGCCTTTAATGTCGATAACAGATCCATGTACTGTTAATCCAACAAGCATAATTGCTATAAAGAATGAAAGAACTGTTTTACCGCAGCCGGTCTTACCAATTACCATTGCGACTTGAGCAGCACCCGATTCTGAAAATGGCAGGAAAAATGGTAATTTTGACTGCCAATCAAGACCAACAAGAACCCCACGATCGCATACGAGACCCTTCGTTTTCGTAGGCATTAAAGCAGCCTTATTTTCATCAGACAACAAAAGTGTATTGAACTTTGACTCTTTTTGTTGTAGGTAAGTGGCTGGTCCATAATTTCGCAGGTATGAATCAATAGATCCATGCACCTCTTTCATGAAAATATCATCAGCTTTCGCTGAAAAATCAGATACTGTGCCTTTCACTGTTGCATACAGTGCCTTTTGGTACTTGCGTAGTATCTTACGATTCTTTGCAGATGCCTGTACGAAGTAGTACGTCGATGTAAACTCCATACCTTTTGTCACGGTGTCATATACATAATAGTAGGAATCATATGTTGCCTTGTGCGCTAGTAAAGTTGCTTTATCAATATTGAATTTTCGACCGCCGCCCATAGGCACACTCATACCTGTAAGCTTTTCATCATCTGTCAAGGACTTAAAAAGTCCCGCATATTTTTCATACTGACCAGAAGCCATGCGGAACTGTCGGCGAAATGCTTCGTTGTTAACATTTACTTTCACCGGTGAATTATACATGTATACAACAGTTTTCACTTGTGGGAACTTCCGATGCATTTCTGTACGAATTGCCTGTGTCAAGTTAACATCATAATGCACTGGCAGCTCAGTGATCATCCAAATCTTTGTAATCCATTCATTCGTGATATAGCTATCAAATGAAGATCTAATACCAAGCAAAGAAATCTTATCCCTTTGAATAAGCAACCCGCTACTAAGCCAATTTGCAATATATTCAGTGTACAATTCAGATAACTTCACTTAATACACCCCCTCAAATTGCGTAATGGATTGCAAGATTTCTCCAATCACTCCCTGATTACTCAAGAATGTAAAGGCCTCTGATGACGTTAAATCACTTGTTACGAAATTCTCCCAGTGTAATGGTGTGTCATCATTTGTAATTGTATTCTGAGCACTCAAGTGCAGTGGAAGAAGACTAGACTTCCTTCCGCACACATTGTAAATAATGTATGACCCTGAAAGTACAGTGTCGCTATGATCTTTGCTATCAATGATAATCAAAACGTCAAGATGCAATCTATTCAGAAGCAAATTGTCCAGAATTCTGTAATAATCGCCAGTCTTGACTAGGAAGTTTGCAGTATCCATATCAGACATTTTATATCGATTTTTAATCACTGTGTAATATTTTGGAAGTGTTTGCAATCTCCTACTTGAGCTACTATCAAACAATCGAAGAACCTTAACAGATTTCTTTGATTGAATTCTGAATGCATTATATAGCGTTTCAATTAACTGATCGAAACCTTGTAGCCATTCGCACTCCTTGATGTAAACTATTGCTGGTCTATCATTATGAGTGTTTAAATCAACCTTTGTATAAACATCCCGTGTGAAGATTGACTCATACTGTGCTAATGCACTGTTCAGTTGGATTGCTTTAGCAAAAATATCAGTATACTGCTCAAGATACTTCTGATTTCTATTCTTTAATGACTGATTCTCATAAATCAGCTGTTCACACAGTAAAGATGCCTGCTCATTTCTGTAAATAATCTCACTTTCTCTGTCATTCACAGCTAATAATGCGTTTGCCAACTTACATTCTGTTGCGGAATACTGCTCTCTTCTATTAAGAATCTGATTAGCTAATGCAAAAGTTTCCTTCTCAACTGTTGATACAACTTCATTTTCCAAAGCGTGATCATTATACAAAGCTGCCTGCAATATCTCCATGGACAAATCGGAAACATCAGTATTATAAACACGTCCAATATCCTTTAGAAGAAAATGCCATGGCTGTTTTTGCATCAAGAAAATGTATTCTAAGTTTAATGTTGCTGCGTAAAAACGCAAAGATGCAATGCTCGCCTTCTGTAGCAGATAACCCTCTAATACAAATACAGTTTTTGTTGCTGAGAGCATGCTATCAGTGATTTCATCCATAGTATTTACAATACTAATCCCATTTCTAAGTAATACAGAAATGTTTGATTTGATTTTATCGCGACTAATGTCGTCTAAAAGTAAAATTGCTCTCATACCACAGTACCAAACAAAGTTGTGTACAACTTCCCTTTCGTATCGATTTTTGTGAACTGTTTTGCCTTTACAACCCTGCAGTCTATTGGAATACTTGACTTAATTGTATCTGCAGAAGCAAACTCACCATTTGTATTTGGAACAACATCATTCAGTGTAATTGTCACTCTGGTACCATCCAAATTAGTATCCAAGAAGTTACAAGCTGCAGATACATCATCAAAAGTAGCATTTGAGGTTAGAAGAATTTCAGCTGGAATAGCAAACAATCTTCGATAATCCTTCAATTTTTCAATATCACAAATCACAAAGATAACATCAGAAGCAAAAGCATCTTTGTTTGCGAATAAATACAAGAAATCTTTGGTAACTTCGCGCTCTTTTGCATTCCTCGGAAAAGCCAAAGTTATCTTATGCTCCGGAACTTGCTGTCTTATGACACTAATTAAATTTGTTTGATCAATTTTAATACTTGCACTGTTTAGAGTTACCTGCATATCTGGATTCTCTGTTAAATCAAGAACGCACACGGAGTGTTGCCTATAGTATGCTGACATTGCAAGTTGCGTTGCCCATGATGTTTTACCTGATTTTAATACGCCTGTAACAAAAATTACTTTAGGATCTTTAGTCACGGAGGCAAGAGGGATCTCTTCCAAATTAGCTGAATCTAACTTTGGCAAATCTGCATCTGGATTATCCGTGTACACTGTACCTGTATCTGCTTTCTCTACAACCTTTTGTCGTCCTGCATATTCAACAACTGAATCCATATTAAATGGTTCAATGACAAGATTTCGCTCATCCTTTGGTGGGTATTCAAGCAAAGCATCTGTATTTCGTTCCACCTTATAAAGTGTTGTGTAGGTATTCTTAAAATCTACGGATCCTGATGTGCCCATTAACAGATTGTAAATATTCACATACGACAGCTTATCTCCTGTCGTTTTAATACTATAATCTGTTTTGTTGCAATCTTCCATTGCTGTAACAAAGAACTTAATGGCAACCTTTGCTAAGTCACTTTTGTCGGTCATGAATACAATTTCACCTGGTTTGAAGAAAATATCATTCTTCAAAAACGTACTCAGCACTTGCATATCATCCTTAATGTTCATATCTGATGATTCAGCTGTGTTAAAAAGATAAAGCAGCTTATCAGCTGCAATTACCTTATTCTGAATTTGGCTTACATTACTACTTAAATTGTCGTATGTTGCTACTATTTCAAATACACCACGCTTGTCAAAGAACTTGGCAAGGTTCTCACTATTTGAACCAGCAACGATAATCAATCTGATCATTGTGCCTCCTAATTTAATGCTCTCTCGGAAACAGTAACCAGTGTTTCCGGCTTCTTTGATGTATACGTCTTACCTGAACTACCAGTAAGGCTCAATACTTTGATATACGCTGCAAAATCCTCCGAAATATCGGATGCTAATGATACAGTCTTCATCATAGCTAAATCAATTGCAGCGATACCATAGAAATCCTGATATAATGCAATAAGCGTATTTAGATCCAGAAAACGAACTGTTCTAAATGCGGTGCATCCTTTACCTAATAAACCAATAAAACTACGCAATAATAACTCTAAATCAGATTTTTGATAACTGTACACAGATCTAACGAGTAAAGTTACCTTATCTACACTACTCTCAGCGGCTGATACATCAAATACAGTATCTGCCATAACCGTCATAATTCTACGCATAGTTTTATCTTCATTCTGATTTATCAAATCAGTATAGTGATAATATTCATCCGAAGTTCTAAAATCCTCTGACGAAATTATCGCACGTGATTCAAAACCATATGTTGCTACAAGCTTCATAAACTCCTTATAGAACTGGCTAGTACCATCTGCCTTTATATCATCATTACTACCAAAGCGAAACTCAACAGCAAAAGTTGCTGATCCATCAATATACTCGAATACACTAATACCACTTTCAGTTTTACGGATATTATCTTTTCTGATTGACATATAACGTGTAAATGAATCAGATTGTTGCCCCTGATATTCTCGTTTCTTGGCAGACTCGTCAAAAATGTAAAATCTGAAGAAAATAATACCAACAGCTATTACAATAACAAGCTGTATTGCTATCACTACACCGATTGGCATATTAGGTGCTATCAATGACATTAGAAACATCAAGCCAAAGAAACAAAAGAAATTTCCAAGCACAAACAATACTATTATTAGCTGCACTTTGTTGTCTCCAGCTATTCTACTTTTATTCTGGATTACCTTGTGCACATCCTGTGGAAAAATCATATACTTACCCTCCAACATAAAATAAAGGTAGTATACGCTATTAAACGTATACTACCTAGAACTAATGAGATTCTTTTACAATCTCTGGCTCTTCCATTAAATCCTCATCATAATCCTCGTACGCCTCAGTATACTGACCTGACCCTGCATCAAATGGGACGCCACTATTTCCGTAATCATCATAGAAATCATCAACTGACCTATTATTACTATAGCGACTAATTAAAGACTCACGAACTTGTGGAGCTGGGACATTGGTCATTGCATGGTTTCTTGAAAAGATGTTAGCTGTAGTGACTTTCTGTCGATATGAGCTAATATTATTTGTCATTCCTGAAACCTTTGCGTTGATTGCAGTGTTACCAAAATCAGCAAGATTTGTCACGAGGGAATATAACATTGTAAGTAAAAACAGTGCTGTCAGTAAAATAATAGCAAGTAGGAAATACAAACATACAACTGATGCATTTATCTTACATGCAATAACCACGCCAAAGCACAACCCGGTTGAGCACAGCATTGTTATCAGAACGCACTTGGCATACCCCTTCAATGGTACTTTAATGTCATCATTTTTAACAATCCTGATCAAAATCAAAGCACCCAGGAGTAAATACATCAGTGATACAGCCAAATGTATCACAGTACTTACAGCAAATAGCATAATGACAATTACATCGAACAGGATTAAATGAATCCATCCATACGTTGTTAAAATGTAGGAGCATAGATCCATGTTACTTGCTACAAATGTATTATAGTCATCTACTATCACGCAATTCAATGTATCACTTAAAGACATTTCCTGATAATTGACAGTGAACGGATACAGCCACCTACCAATGTCAGATACATACTGTGTAAAAGCAGTCAGCTCTCTCATTGTAATTATCTTCAACATTACATCATCAGAAAGCCTTCCAATTTGGTCATCCATGTCAAATACAAACTTTTTAGTCTGCACATTAACATAATTGCACAAATCGTTAATCTTTTCACGATTTGGCTGCCAATCAGCACCGGTTGCAGAATCGTGGTAGTAATACCCATTCTTGTACATTGTTTGTGCCCAGATTGTCTGCTGATACTGTGGATCTAGATCATAAAAGAAATCAGCAATACCCAACCAATCAGATGCCTGGTTCTCATCGCCGAACACTTCTGTCATCTTTTTAGATAACTCTCCTTGTTCTGCCGTAAACTTGGATAGATCTGCGGAAGAGAACAAGCTTTGATCTTCTGGAACTGCAATATCATAAGACCCTGGCGTAAGAAATGGTGCTGAGTTTACATAGCTGTAAATGAAATAATTGTCTTTTAACTGTCCATTAGCATACTTAGTAACAGTCCGCGGTATTGAATATACCTCTGCCAAATCATTCACCTTTGATACAAGTTGATTCACAAAAGTGTAATATGGCGTGTAATAATCCATACTATTAGAAACAGTCTTTCGTGCTTCAAGCTTGTAGACATTTGTGGCTACATCATAATCACCAGATATTTCAAGAGTATCAAAAAGCACATCTATGTTCATCTTAATGCTATCGCCTTCGACGAACAAGCCGGCTTCTTGATTTATCATGTAAGTCTTTCCACCTACAACATCTTTTTCAGAAACGTTAAGTCCATCATAGAAATCTTGTAAGTCTTTTTTACTCACACGGTATAGCGTGATCGAAGTTGTTTTGTTTCTATAATTACCGTCATCATCCAAATCATCGACATTTACTTTATCCAATTCATTGGTTTCAGCTTTTACAGCCATTATTTTATATGCCAATGTATCAGACAAGTTATTGATCACTGAATTGTACGCCATTGGTCCATAAATCGGAAATACATTCACAAACACTACAGCAAAGAAACAACAAATTACAAGCAGCAATAAAGATTGCAATGCATCTCGTCGCATTCGTGCAAAAGCAAATAATAGAATTACAACTAATAACATTAAAGCCATCAACCAACGCTCTCGTATTGCTGCAAAAATTGGACCAAGGATACTATCTTGTGATGATGTTTTAATACCAATCACCTGCTCTGCCTTGCCCAAGCTGTTAAGTATCTTTTTGCTGTATTGTAAAATTGTACTGTCTTTACGAACCTGCGCATTATCAACGTATCTGTCATATGAATCTGTATCATTATTCGCAAATGCTATTGGATTAGCCGACCCGTTGAGGTTAGAAATACACAGGTAATAAACGATGTAATTATCATTTAAAAATCCAAGATTTGTAACCTGCCCAGTCGTATCTTTTGACAAGTAATGATACATATTCTGCGCAATAATCTTTGCGCAAGCACACACTGTATTATCTGAAGAGTCAACCAAAGTTGCATCATCTTCTGCATTGTAAGGGAATACTGGCATGCCATTTGTTTCAATCTGACGTTTAATTATTAAAGGAGTGTATGCATACATGGAAGCATTCTTATCGCTCCATGTAGTGGAATCACCAAAAATCAATCTGGAATAATCAAGTAACTGCTTTTGTTCAACCTCATTATAGTAAAACGTTCTTTCCATGTCTGGCATGGTTATCGGTGCAGTTGATTTTACATCATTCTTTGATACAATTGAAGTTGCCTTATTTGTGATCATCACGTCAGGATTCAAAATTGAAGTATTTGACTTCTTTTTGCTGTTATTTCCAGTTATTTTATTCACAACATTTGTAGCAGTATTCTTAACTGCGTCAACAGTGTTATCTAAGACATTGCTTGCTACATCTAAAATACCATCTGAGTCATTCAAAATTAGCATCTTTCCTATTTCGGTCTTTGATGAAACCTGAAAGAAACTTGTGTTTGCAAGTACTGATGGATAGTAATTCATAAAAGCTACTGTATATGGATTATACTTTGCATCTGTTGAATACATTACAGGATTTGCAATTCCTGGAAGTAGCACCATACCATCATCAGTTAAAATATCACCATAAGCATTCACATACAAATAGTCATTTGACTCATTGTACATTTTTTCATAGCCAATAGTACCAGCAATGATATTTCTGAATAACAATGTAGTTAAATTGTCTGTTGCTCGTGCATGCCTTGCACCATACATAAGGATTGGCTCCGACATTTTGTCTTCACTTGTAATCGACTTATCTGCAATAATACCGACAACATCTGTGCTATTTACGCTCATACCAGACACTTCGCTTGTACTAATACTTGTCGTGGTTGTTTCATTCTCTGAAGTATTAGCCTCTGTAGAGCTATTCTCAGAGCTACTCTCTGAACTATTCTCAGAGCTGCCTTCTGAACTGTTCTCAGAACTAGCCTGTGAACTGTTTTCGGAACTAGTCTCTGAATTATTTTCTCCAGCTGCAGGATCAGTACTTGTTGTAGTATCTGCACCTGCTGTAGGATCTGTACTTGTTGTAGTATCAACACTTGCAGCTTTCACATCTTGAAATAACGAAGCAAACAGACTCTTGTTTTTGACATCTGCTTTAGCACCAGAAAATACACCATTCTTAGAAAGAGCCGTTTCTATCTCCTTAAGATCAGAAGCAACACTATTCTGCTGATAAGTTACGGCAGCTTTTTTCTTCAACGGTTCTGAAATATTTGTATTTTTTGAAAGATTGTAAACACTTGGTACTTGCACGTCACTTTCAACAGATTCAAGTAAGGTCTTATATGTTTTACCATTTACTATATTAATTGATTTAAATACTGCTTTTTTAGCTGCATTGGCCTTCCACGAAAGTGAGACAACTTGCGAATTCGAAGCCCAATTAAAGGTATAGACTGCTTCGCCATCTGTTCCTTTATATGTTACTTTAAATCCGGATTTGGATGTACCATTATAATTAGGAGATATCGACCAAGTAACCTTTTCACTACCTGTATTATTAGAATCACTCGAATTATTTCCATTATCATCTGAATTGCTATTAGCACTATTAAATTGATCAACAACCTGTGCTGCTTCATCTGCACTAACGCTGGAATTCTCCAAAGACTCATCAGCAATATCATCAAAATCACCATCATCTGGTGAGTCTAGGCTATCCTCATCCTGATTAGTGCTATAAGTGTCTGCAAATACCCAGTAATTATTTTTACTGTCATAGGTAAACTTACCGGAAATTGTAACAAGAGCACCCTCATCACCGTTCTGTATATCGTCAAGAAAATCTTTTATTGTAATAAGTGTTGCTTTACCAGTTGGTTTTCCAGCTTCACTCATAGATCTCTTATACAATGGTTTCCTGAATGATTTTGTGTCATCATAAAAATCCAAAAGGTCTTTTCGTGTGTCCTCATCGCTCACCAGAGAACCCAAAGCTTCTCGAAAAGTAGATTCTCCCGCATAACTGCTAAACGGTGTATATGTTGCACCTGCTGCTAAAATTGCAAGGTATGCCTGTGACAATTGCACACCGTCAGGAATTACAACGTTACCATCCTGCACTGTAACATTTGCCATATTTGCCACAAATTCAAGCTTTGGATCAATAACAATAGCAGATGAGCCACCTTTTTGATTCAAAACAGTCTGACCTACATTGAGTAAGTCCTCATAAGTCTTTTTTAAATCAGCGTATGCTGTCTTCAATCCCATCTTATTTGAGAAATCGTACTGTACGCCGCTCGTTTTATCCTTAAATGGTGAAATATCAGTAAGGTTCAGCCCCATGTCTTCCATATTAAAAATAACTGAGCAAACATTACTGAGGAGAACTCCGTACTCAGATAACTTCTTGTCATCTGTCATTGAACTACTGTTGGTGTTAATATCTTTAAGAATTTTGTCCAAGTACTCTGGTATTTGCTTTGTGCACACATCAAGCAAAACTTTCTTTAATTCAGAATCTGACTGCAAAGCCTTATCATTATCTGCGATCAACGTTAACTTCGTGAAAGAATCACTTTTCTTACCGTAAAACTTATTAAAGCGCGTTATAAGATCGAACCATTGCGAACTGTATTGATACAATTCGGAATCCTCTAATGTAACACCGCCGAGATTCAGGCTTGTTTTGTATGCCTCAAAATAATACAAAACCATTGCATACTGCTGAATATCATCTAATCGGCTAAGTAGGGATGCTTGTCCAGTACCAGTTGCATCAAAACTGTCAGTTATCTGCTGTAAATACTCTAAGGCTTTGCTTACATCTGTCTCTATCATGGAGTCAGGCATGTAAGCCGCTTGCACTGGCACACTGGAAACAATGTATGACACAGGCTGTGCAAGCATTGTTATTGCCAAAGCCAAAGCAAGCGCTTTAACTTTCTTTCTGCGCATGCTAACACCTCTATTTCATTTTTATTTAAATCTATGAATAATAGGTGACGGTTTTGCCCGTCACCTATCCAATTTTCAAAGTTATTTCTGTTCTAACGGATTTACCATTGTACCCTTACCATCCGTAGTGCTGGTTGCTTCCTTACCATTGCTCTTCGTTGTAAAATAATTTGTTTGAATTGCGGAACCTTTTCTGTATACATACACATGTAGATACAGCCCAGTATCCTTTCCTGTCGTTAGTTTGGCTGCTGCATTATTGTCTTTCACGCCCTTCATGTTTTTCTTTAGGTCATCAAAACCGATCACAATATCATGAGCACCACTACTGTCTTTGATTGAATTAACGATTACCTTAGATTGTACATTTTTGGCCTCTAAGTCATCCTCTGCCCATTCTGCATTGCCGCATGCAATTGCAATATTTTTCTTAGTCAGTTTACCATTTGTAAATTGATCACCAATTACTTGGCCTAAAGCAAGACTGTAGTCGCCATTGATAGACGAATCCGATTTACTTAAAACCTTATTGTACATATCTTTAGCAATTGTATCCTGCTTTTTGCCCCAGTTAGTGCCATCAGCACTAAAACCGAACTGATAGTATGAATCTGCATTTAGTAAACGATTCACCTGTGGTGCAAGATTTGTATTAGCAACCTTCTCAGCAGCAACCGCCATAGCATCAACAAAAGTACCGTACATTTGCCAAAGCGTTCCGCTGTAACCAATGCTTAAGAAGAAAATCATCATGATTGTTGGTATTGATGTTTTCAGAATGTACTCTGTAACAGTAGTATCTGGACCAAGACCCTTTCCTTCTGCACCCTCCGCAAAGTCTGAATACATTCGCACATCAGGGAATAGTCCCAAAATAAAATAAATAATTGCATCAACACCAGATCCTGAACCATTACTTCCAGAATACGCAGATTTAACTAATGCTGTTAAACCAAAAGCTTTTCCTGTGTTTGCTGTCTTAATCTCATGAATCTTATCAAACACATTACGGCCTGAGAGATACATCAATGAAGTCATGATTCTGAAGATTGTTAAGAACAAACCAATCAAACAGAATACACTGATAATACCACTCAGAAGCCAACCCACCCAGTTCAGCTTGCTGATAGTCTCCATACTTCCAGAAAAAGCTCTTGTCTGGAACAGTGAAGTCAAACCATCATCAGCAAAAACTGGCTGTGGAAGAACCACAGCCATAAGACCCAAGCAGGCAAACTCAATTTTTGCTAATTTCTTTTCCATAAGCGTAACCTCCTTAGAAAATTAATATTAAAATAGTTGCGATGATTATACAGCATACAAAAGAGATAATAACCATTCTTCCAAATGACACATCTCTATCAATACTGTACAATCCAAATGTAAACACCTTGATGAAATCAATACCATGATGATTTCCTGCACGATCACGCATCATCATAGCTTCAAAACCGGCTCTACCAACGCCAAGACCTATCACGCCATAAGAAAACCAACTCATTATCATCAAGTATGCTGCAAGTAGCATAATGACAAGCCATACATAATTCCAAGTATCCTCTGCTAATGCTTTTTTAAACTCTGCAATAAAATCTTTCTTTGCAGCTAAAAATGCAGCTGATGGTTTAAACTCTGATGTTGCGATATTGAATGAGTGATCCTTGTTTCTATCCCATGAAGCCTCTTCATCAAAAAATGGATAATTTGCGGACGAAATCAACCCTGAACCAGCATGTCCAAGAATCGTATAATTTGTTCCTGTGTTATCAATAGGACGTACAAGCAATTCATCACTGAATTTACATTTAACACTCAAGTATTTCGCTTTAGTTTTGGAATTTGCGGCTGTTGTTTTATTCCCCTTTCGGCACTGAACAGTATCACCATTAGTATACACAATACCTGACTTGAACTGCTCACTCGTTCCAACAAGAGAACCCATACGCATTTTTGATGTGTATGCCTGAATTGAATACTGTCTTCCATTAACGGTTACATATAGACCACTGAATAGATTATTACTGTACCAACTCATATCTTTTGGATTAATGATAGCAGCTTTTATGTTCTTGGAATCTTTGATTGGCTTACTTTGCCACCACTCACCATCTTTAACCCAAACTGTATCACCGATACGTACGGTCGCTTTCTCAGACAACTTATTGATGTTTGTTACACCAGATTGCTCTGCCATGTAAGCATCTATCAATTGGTTGTTTAAGCTTGTCAGATCATACTCAAGATAGTTCAATGACTTATTATAAATATCACCGCTCAAGTATGTTCCTGTTGCGCAAGTATCTAAAAAGAAACCAGAACGAGGAACTAGGTATACTGGTAATGCATACAGTATAGCCCCACTATTATAAATCTCAGTTAAAACTGCGGATGATTTGCAAACTGTTAATGTTTTGCCATTCCATTTGTAGATCTGCCCTGCATTATCAAGAAACTGATTAGCTCCTTTATCTGTATAAATGTAAACAGTCTTTCTACCAAACACAGAACGCATTAGCTGAACATTCTTCGAAAGCGTAGATGGATCCAAAAGTAGATTATTTGTCTGCGATTTTACCATATTACGCAAGGTTGCGTCAGTTGGGCATGCTGTTTCATCACCAAAAATAGTATTATAATTTAAGCTATACTTACTCTTGATAAATGCATCTCCCGTTAATGGTTCTGTTTTTGAGTCTGCTGTTTGCATCTCAATCTTGTATGTGACAGCGCTCTTTCTATTAGCACCACGCAGCATTTTTAACTTAACTGTAGAGGCATCAAGTGATCCGCCGGATGTGAACATCTCTTTAGGATATATTGAATAGTAGGAATCCTTACTCGTTGTTGATTTTTGCGTTCCGCCATACCTAAGTGTATATGCTCTGTAGACAATTTGCATTCCTTGATATGTTGATACAGATGAGCGACTACGACTCTTCAGTTCTAGCTTAGACAATGAATCATCTTCGCCATTCTTCGCCTTAATAGTGTATGCAAACATCGGCTGTTTTTCTGAACCCATGCAGTCTACATTTTCGTAAATTGACCCAGACTCTGATACTATGTACTCTCTTCCGAAAGTCCTGATCTTCTGACCACTTGCCACCTTTGCTAAAGCATTCATAGCTGACTGTGTATTTGTAGGTTCATACAACATAGTAAACTTTCTAGTTCCTGCTAATGTTGCAATAACTGACTTTGATTTTGTAGAAAAACCAACATCTGAATAATCCGGAGTTCCTACAGCATCACACTTATAGAAATTATGCCAAAATCGATTTTGTGTATCAGCATTATACTTAAGGTATGCATCACCTAATGCGAATTTATTGAAAATCTGCGACAAAATGTTATCTCTAACCTTTATGTCATTAGCTGCACCTGTAGAACCATTGCTAACAACAGACTTGCACCAGCCTAAAAATGTTTCACCCCCTACATTATTTATAAGTAGAGTAACTGATGGTGCCACATACCCGCTAGGCACATACACCTGCTTTGATGTTCCGTAGATATAATTGCACAATGCATTTGACATTCCATAATTGGAATACCACCAAGCGTTTAATGCACTCTTCTCAACAGAGCTCATCTTTGGTGCAAGCTTTGCAAGACCTTTGATTTCACTTATCTTATCCGGTGGTGTACACAGCAATTGTGATGCTTCTTGATAGGTTAATGTGTCTGGATCGTAAACAGACTCTTGTACCCACTCTGAAAATGAATCTGTAGTTGGTATTGCAAAGTTAAAATCCACGATAATCGTTCCCGAGATCTTCGTGCCATTATAGCTTACAGAAAAAGACTTTGTGAGCTTATTTGAAACACTGCTCAGTGTATTTAGCTTTAAAAAGAAATTTACATCTTTTGTATCTTTAATAGAAGACTTTGCATCACTCGTTGCAATACAGCTAAAGCCTTGTGTCATATCATCTGGATCAACATCTGTCCCAGACTGTGAAGCAGTGTATACCTTCAGATACTGTGCATTTAAGAAATAATCGCTTGAATCCATCAAGGATGTACTGACTGCAATTGTCTTGAGCTCCTTTGCATCATTTACAACAATAGATGTTTGCTTTCCAATTGTATCAAGGTAAGCTGATGATAATAATGGCATTATAGCATCGAGATCATAGTAAATGCTGTCCCCGGCTTTTACGATACCTTTATAGTTTCCAGTTATTACCTGTGTTCCAACAAGAGTAACATTGCTATCGTATGAGAAATAAGCCAATGTGCCGGTAGAAGTGTTCATTAACACCTTGTCCTCAAGAACTTCAATGCCTGAAAAAGCCTGTTTCAATGAAGCCTGCGAGATCAAATTGATTGTTGTTCCATTACTTGTTACCTGACTAACACCTGCAATAGATCTTTTGTACTTATCCAAATCTGAAAGCACAGTAATCCTATTTTCCACAGCAGCTAAGGCTGCAGCTTTCTTTGTTGCATTTATTGTAAAATGTACTTCATAAACGCTATGCTTTTTACCTGCATAGGTTATCTTAGTTTTGGTAATCTTAGTAATATCATACTTCTTTAAATCAGCGGCGCTTGCCTTTACTAAAGCTGAGATAGTCGTGTCCCCGATCCTGTAAACACTTTCTGTGTCAAAATGTTTTACAATCTCGTATGATGCAATAGTATCTGATTTAGCTGCTGCATTTACACTTGAGACACCAAGAAGTCTGTCCAAGATTGAAGTGCTCTCATCTTTCTTGGTTATGATATTTGAAGCAACAGATAATTCTTTCCTTGTATTACCCGAGATTTTCGTAATCTTTGATGTTTCATGGATGATCTCTGTCTCTGGTTTGAATATGCTGATTTTGCTCTCTGCAAAACCCTCAGACGCCCAAAATGTTTCAGAATCGGTCAACTGAATTTTACTAAAGTCAGTTCTAGCGCTCTTGTTCGCAACTCTGTAAAGTATAGGGTATACATTCTCAAGTGTAGCATCATCATACAGCATTCCCATGATTGCAGAATCATCGCTATCAAGCACACCTGTGGCAATCAAATATGTAATGGTTTCCTGATCATCATCCCCCAAATAAGACAAAACGTTCAAGCCAAGCTTATATCTCACAATAGCAGCTTCTGATTTTGACATATTCTCATCATTCGCACGCATATATGATTCAACAAGACGCAGCGCCTCCATCATGGTCATAGTCTCCATTGAACCAAAATATGTAGGCTTCTTAGAAGAAACTGAAAATGATGTATCAGAATTATGAACTGTCTTGCTGTACCCAAGGCAATCACTTGAGATACTTGAGTCTAATAAAAGATTTCCGTTACCCCAAGCTCCTGTACTTTTACCCTTATAGTCGCTCCTAAACTTAGCACCCATTCCAGTCGTAGCCACATCATTAATAGTAATGATACCATCATTAATAGCCTCTGACAGGTAATACTCGTATACATCAGGATCATAATATAACCAGTAGTCACCATAAAATTGAACACCGTAATTAACAGTGGCTGGCACTAACTTATACTGCATATCCTGATTACCCTGAAAGTGCCCACCGCCATACGTACCTTCAAAAAATGTATGGTTTAAAACATCGTATGATCCAGAGGCAGATCCATAATAATTCTTTCCGCTTTTATGCTGTTCATCCAATGTATAACTGAATGGTCCACTTGGTGATACAGTTGCAGAAACACTGCTCATTGACCAAACAGTGCCATCACGTTCAGAACAATCTTTAAACCCGATAGCTGATGACTGTTGAACACCTTTGTAAATTTTACTCAACGTCATTATCAGATCAGACTTGCACAGATTTGTTGCTGCATCAACACCAGAAGTATTCCGTATAGCTTTCAGCCATGTGTCAGAAGACGTAGGTAAACTTGTCTGGCCAGATACTGGATTTGCAATAGACGAAACCAGTCCTCTAGTCTTTGATACGCTCACATTGTATGGGATCGTATAATAATCGTTATTTATAAGATATGACAAATACGAAATTAAATTACTAGTTGTGATGTCGCTATTATCAATAATGTTCTCCTGCAAATCTGAGTCTGCATCATCAGAACTGACACTAGATAACCCTAATGATTTTAACTCTTCTTTTGAATAGTTAGTTAACCAATGAGCCTTCTGAGATGGCACTTTTAGCAATGTGTTTAGTACAGCCAAATTATCTGATGGTGGCTTCTTAAAAACTTTATCAGTATCATCATAATTAGCCTTTGACACTAATTTATCCTGATAAGATCCAACAGCTTTATTGAATTCAGAATCTGTAAAATTGTATGTTGTACCGACTAAGTTATTAATAGACCGAACTGCCGAATTACCATAAAAATAACTCTTTTCATATTTATCGAGAGTTTGTGTCTCAGCTTCTCGTACCACATCAGTTAATGCATTTACACTAACTTCGCCTGATGCTGTAGCGCCCAGACCACCAAGTAGTCCAAGTAACAAGCACACTTGCAGAAACCGTTTTTTCACACAATCACCCCCTTAGACCTCTTTCTTGCTTGCTCTAATAAGAACGTCCATATCTGGAAATGCCAAGCGAATATCTGAGTTCTCTTCTATTAGTTCAATATTGTAAATCAAGAAATCCTTCTGCATTAAAATACGTTTCAAAGATTTTTTGTACTTACCTGGAACGCTAACCAAGATTGACTCGCATGTATCTCCTTTTGATTCCAGCGCCTTATTAGTCACAAGCTCCCTATAAAAAACAGCAAGCAAAGCATCCTTTAGACTTTCATCTCGCTGTACCTGCTGTGCATGTGCTCGTTCTTCATTCTTATGCAGATTCGTTTGGTAAAACTTCGAATCATGCACCTTCGCCATCAAACCCGCATATAATTTCATTGCAGGTGTTAATCTTCTTAAATTAACTGGCATATCAACATTTAATTCATTGCGAATGCGAATTCTCATATCACATCTCCTGTGCTCTCCTTACTGTATCTAAGGTTATCTTCTTTGCAGATGTTGTGTTTGCAACTGATCTTGATTCAACAGCACGTATCTCTTCTGTTGTATCTCGCTCTATTGCGCCTACTTTATGCGAATCTAAGATTACATCACCAACTGTTCTTTTCTGTAAAAGCATACGGATCTGCAAAAGCATCATATCTAAATCAGCATCCGAAACCTTGTGCTGCTGAGATGATACTAACCGTATAATCTTGTAAAAAGACTCTTTGTTAAAAATTGATTGTAAAATTTCTTCCTCATCTTTTGTGAAAGAACCTTGAATTTTTCCCTCAAGTAGAAAAGCTACCTGTACCAGGAAAGATTTTATAGATGCATAAATACCCTGGGAATCAACAGATTCTCTTATTTTTGCCAAACAATTAATGTACTCTAAAATTTCTGTGGATTGCATACTCTCAAAAAGCAGCACTAATTGAGTATCATCTATTACCTGTAGGTGTGCTCTAAGTTCTTCAACAGATGCATCTTCATCTATCAAAAAATCCAAGGCACTCAGTAAATTCCTTGGTATTCCTTTTCCATATTTTATAATAAGATTAAGCATGTACTCAGGTATAACCCTTGCACGCTGCTCCGATGCTTTAAACAAAAGTTGGCGTGATTCCGCATCACTTAATCTCACAAATGCATATTTCTCAGCCCTACTGATCAACTCATCTTTGAAATCAAACAGTCTTGTTGTGCTAAAGATGATATATACATTTGATGGAATATTATCAAGCTCTGATAATAGCGCTGTTTCTGCATATGACAACTTTGTTAAAGCATGTGCTTCTTCAATTAAGAAAACCTTATTCTTTACTGAACCTTGCAGATCGAAAATGTCATGGATTAAAGTATCCACGTCTTCTCGTTTGGATAACTTACCGGCATTTACAGTTCTAATGTTAGATGCAGACAAACCTCTTGACATTGCAGACATATTGGCTCTGCACGATGCGCATGAACAGCAAGGTTCGCCATCTGTTGGGTTATCACACGTTAAGGATAGCGCAGCGATTCGTGCACATGTTGATTTTCCAGTCCCAAGAATACCACTAAAGATGGTGAACTGTCTGAATGTACCATTAGCCAAAGATCTCTTTAATAGAGAAATATTTAACTGATTTCCTACCAATTCAGAAAAATTGAATTTAAAATCTGACATTTTGATGCCCCTCCCAAAATTAAAAAAGGGTGCATGGTTTTACCCATGCACCCTTACTTTTACTCTAGTACGTCTGTATCTTAGATACCTGCATTATTGAATGCATCGAAGATCTCTGCCATAGACATTGCGCTATCAAACTTAGCGTTTGTGTTAGCACGAGCAGAAAGCATCTCAAGACCAGATACAAGATCAGAAGCAACCTTTGTTCCAGTAGAAGATCCACTGCGTGAAGCTCTCTTCTGAGCAACTGCCTTGTCAGCAATAACACTGAAATCATTTACTTCAGCTGCAGCTGTAATACGAGCAATGATATCGGCATACTTAGGATCTGTGAGAGCGCTCTCCTTGTAAGATACCTTCTCGTAAGCATAACGAACCTGAGTCTTGTCCTTTGTCTCCTTAGCAACACGTACAGGTAATGCTGTAACTTCCATCATTACCTCGCTCTTTGCGCTTGTACCGAAAGGCTTGCACTGGATAGCAGCACCCTGGTTAACGATTGAAGATGTGCAAACATACAGACCTGTGCTTGGATTGCTCTTTGCAGTATCCTCCTGGAACAGAGCCTTTGCCTCATCAGAGAAATCTCCCTTAGGAACTGGCAGAGTGCCATCCTTCTTAGGCATCTTTGAAGACTCATACTGCTTGATCAGGGCTGCAAAGTTGTTGTTAGCAAGAACTTTCTCTTCCTCTGATGCACCAGCGAGAAGTACTGTACGGAATGTGTTAAGCGGGAAATAATTTCCATGTACAAGAACCGGACGAGATCCGTCTGCTACGATACGTGTACGGTATGTTGGCTTAGCTGCTGAAGATCCCATTGGCTTAGCACTCTTGCTTGTAACAGCAGATGATCTAACAACAAGAGTTGTATGATTCGGGATAGACTCATCCTCTTTGATTCTCTTATTGTAGTTAAGCTCAAGATAAGCATACAGCGCTTCCTTTGGAAGTACTCTGAAAGAAGTTGTTGTATCTTCTGCGCAGTCAGCTGTCCATGTCTTCTGTCCATCCAGCTCAGACTCGTGTGTAATCTCGGTGATGAAAGGTGTCTTTACTACACCAGCAACAATCTGTGAAGGAGCTGCTTCCTTGAACACAACGTCGGTCTTGCACTCAAGATACTTAGCCTCGATCTTCTTAGCGCCACTCTTGAAACGCTCCTGATGCTCAGCATCAAGCTGTACACCGGCACGAAGCTGATAATGCGGAGCTGCATCTGTACCAGTATTGATAGGTGTCTGCTTCAGAGAAACCTTTACTACAGGATCTGTCATTGTGAAGAAGCCGAGTAAACGACCTTTCTTCTGGTTATTGTCGATGAACTTTGGATCGATCTTGAAGCTTGATCCCATACCAAGATTCTTGATCTTGTTTACTTCGTTAGCAAGCTCCTGCTGCTTTCTAGCCTTTGCAGCATCACTAGCTGCCTTCTTCTGTGCCTTCTCCTGTGGTGTCATAGCTGCCTTAGGTGCATTGTCACCTAAATCCATCTTTACTGGCTTTCCTACCTCTTCGTTTAATGCAGCTTCAAAGCCGTTGTCCATGTTGATTTCGCTCATTCTTGAGTCCTCCTTAATATTAAGTATTTTGACTGCTATCAATGAGTCGTTAACTAACTCATTGATGCTAAATTTGTAATTCTGCCGATTAAAGAATCCAAAATGCTCGCCGTCGTATGAATACACAGCATCTGCCCTAACTGGTGACTTCCTATCTGGAGTAGCCACCCAAATGCTATTATCCAAGATAACAGCGTTCACTCCTTCTTTTTCTTCAGCAGAAAAATTACCGAATTCTGAAACTGTTGTTGCATGGTAATTCTTACACTCAACAACATTCTTAGGTATACACCCAAGTTCTTTTAGTTCTTCCAGTGTTTTCATGTAATCTCCTTTTTATGAAATTTTATTTTATTCACATGGGTTGTTGCAGTCCTAGGTAAAGTTGTGTTTTTGTGCCAAATCAGTAACCTGAGAAAGCATCTCAGTCGTCGCTGCAGAGAGAATCTTCTCTTCACTGTATAATTGCGACTGCACCGTTAAATCTGCGATATAAGCTGTTTCTGATTCAATCTCGTTTATTGAGATAGAATCCACTGCACTATGACGACTAGGCGCTACCACATACTTATTGGTATCAATTGCATTGTCCTGCAAAAAGCTAATATTGTCTTTTGCTGAGAAGTTACCCCTGGCATTTCTGAAAATAATTGAAACATGCGTTTGAGACAGTAAATGCAAAATAGTATTATCCTGATAACTTCTGATCCCAATATCCTCGAAAGCACTTGCTTGTAATACGCTGGAAACCGTTGCATCATACACAATCAGCTTTTTGTTCAAATCATCTGTGACATACTTATTGCACATAGCATTGTGAATGAAAGCTGTCATGTCCTCCACCACAGAATCAGCAGTATCAATGACATTACTGTTCAACCCAACAGAAAATGCTATTGGGCGCACGCACGGAATTGCAGTCATTGCAATTTGCCGTAGCAAATTTAACATAGCTGGACCACACTGTTTATTTAGTTGAAATCTCATTAGAAACCTCCACAAACTTATAATTCTTTTTATCCTGTAGCATATCGAGTAATGCTGCGGCAAAAGTATAATTATGTATCTTATCTTTGCCATCCTGCACATCTGAAATAAAATCAAAAACCCAGGCATACTCTGACACATCTAGAAATTTCTTAAAACTTTCTGTTGGTGATGTACCAAAAACAAATAACTCTGACAATTCAGATTCTATCTTTCCTAAGTCTGCATGCCATTCTGTCAAGCCTGGCATCTCAACATTAAGATGTACTTTTAAATCAACAGCACTGTGCAATAAAAAAGCTGCAATGTCTGTGTAAAAACATCGCAGCAATTCATTTGCTTCTTTCTCGTATTGCCTTTCACCTTCAAGGTAATGAAAGGCACGCACATATGTCAAGAAACTTTGTTTGCTTACCTTGCAACTAATGTAGTAACATAGTTGACTTTTTACATAATTCTGGAAACTGATCACAATTTCTCTGTCAGTGACCTCATTTTCTCGCAGTTGTAATGACTGCATACACGCATCATCTGGTGCAATAGAAGCAATAGCCAGTATGTGCGAAATCCTTTCATACCCTAATTCAACCATAACTCACCTGAAATCTTTTTCAAAAGCATCAATACGTAATACAGAAGAAGCTACTCTGTCAGAATCAATAGGAATGTTTTTATCTGCATTAAATGAACCTGATTTAAACTGGTCCGATAACTGATACATCTGCTTCTTCTGATCATCTGTTAATTGTACCCAATGCAGTACACTGCCGCCACCACCTGCACTCATTGCATCACGAACACCAAACATGGTTAGAAATGTAGACAGCTTTTCAATGTCAATCGCAAATCGATTTGCGACACTAAGCTGTAAATCCTCTGGAGGTTCAGCTGGATAAATTAGCTGAATTCGAACATCAAATTTCTCCAAATCCTCTGGTGAGAAACCACCATTTGTTCTTGCCCACGTTCTAAGTATGCTCGCACTTGAACTACGATCATAATCATTGCACAGACCCAACCGCATGTAGTCATCTGCACACCGGGTGAATAGAGCTTTGCCACCCTCGCCATCTTCTTTACGAAATGCAGGAATGTTATCACTCTTACATCCACAAAAGCATTTATATGCATTTATCATGTTGTAAGGTATTTCCTCGCCACGCACAACAGCATATTCGAAATTTGATCTGCGAATGCAATTCATGTCGCTTCTGCATGCTCGAAACACAACATTCGGGCGCAAGGAATAGCATAAATCAATATCATTTCCAACAATAATGACGCTCTCATAATCTCGCCAATACTTGGATACAGCCCAATCAACAATATCATCGGCTTCATATCCAGCAAACTTATAGCAAGGAAACCCGCACTCACTTAAGTACTCATACAATGTCTCAATCTGGCTAATTGCGGCAGCGTTATGATTTCTGCCACCCTTGTAATCTTTCTGTAATGCTGTTCTAAAGTTTGGACTATCAAAACATAACAGCATATCGTTATTTTCATAAAATGGGATCATTAACTGTGAAATAAAGAAATTTATTCCTCCAGTTGGATACCCGTAAGATGCCAGCTGTGAATACCTTGGGCTAAAAACACCTGTGTATACCACAGCTGAAACATCAATAATACATAAACTTCCCACTATGCACTCTCCAATTCTGCACCTATCGGCTTAATGTTGTTTACTACTGCTGTTGCATTATCAATAGCTATCTGTAGCTCTTGCAAATACTCATGCGATTTTGAACATACAAATGGATCTGAAAGAATGACGTTATTTACGCTTTCAGTAAACAGCACAGCAGTACGACTATTCAGTCCACAAATGCCAACGTCGCATGCTTTACGCATACAAACGCTTAGCACTTCTTCATCTACGCCAAACTTTTCTGCCATTTCTGAAATAGAAAGATGCATGACTCTTGTATAGATTTCATTCAAAGCAATTAAGTCATTTTCATCGAAATCGTCAACGTTCTTTATAACCGAAGAAACTGCAAAGTTTCTTGTATCAAACGCACGTTTCTCTGTATATCTTGATTCAGTTGAAACAACAGAGCTGTCAAGCATTTCTACAAATTTTGTTAAGTTATTAGAAAAATCCTCAACGGCGCTAAGGAGAACTGGTCCTTGGTTGCTGCCACTTCCTGTATTACTAGCAGATAAGTATTTGAACCAACGGATAGTAACAAAATTCAAAAAATTTGGTTTTCTTCGTAAAAGATCAGATAGCTCCATATCGAATACTTTTGCATCAGCCTTTGTCTTTGCAATTGTCTCGTGAAGAAGTATATCTATGTCATTCATTCGATCCATATAAAAATCAAAAATCTTAGCAATACATTGACGCTGCTCAACATCCTCTAAACCAGGCAGAAATGAATCCAAAAGTTTAGTTGTGCTTTGGAACTCCGAAAGTAATTGTGCTGAGATTGCAGTACCACTAGCATCTTTTAACTCTCTGTAAAGCTTTCCAGCGACTCTAGGAATTGCAGATGCTGCAAATGTAGAATTGGCAATAGTACTATTTGCAAGATCCTCAAGATCAGAACGGCTCTTAACATTTGTAGAAACAAAAGTGCCTTTACGTTCACCGTCAACAATCTTCTGAGCCACTCGAATTGTTAATTCATTTCTAACATCAATTAATGCCATATCAATCGGGCACGAACTTCCTACAACTGTACCTTGCACAATTTGTGCTGAATGCTCGTTATCCGAAAACCAACCGCCTTCAGGTTGTGTTAATTCGCATGTCATAAACTTAGAAGCTTGCTTAAGATAATGCAATTCTGTATGTAAATACTCAATGGCATCTCCTGCAGTTGCATCTCTTGTGAATCTAATAGCGTGCACAATGTCTTCCACATTGTCATAAGCAAGCAAAAGCATAGGGGCAGTCATACCCCAAAAAGCACCTAATTTCATATCACTATCTCCTTTATTTATTATACATAGAAGGTAATCTAAAAACAGTTATTCTGGCTCTAGCTATTTACTGAATAATTAAAGTGAGAATGTAATTCTTTGACTTTTCTGTTTCATTGCCATCAGTGATGTTTGAAATCTCTGTATACTTCTGCAATTTTGTTGTAAACTTATCAAGTGCATCTTCCGATTTAGCAGTTACTTCTAATGTTACTGCATTGCCTGTGATCGATAAATTTGCTAATGTTACATCGGCACCCTTCTTATTTAATTTCATCTTATCAAGAATTGTTGCAAGTGAAGCACCAGTATTCTTAGTATCCTCTGAAGACAGCAAGGTATAGCGTGATTGTAATGTACCCAAGGTCTGCATTTCTTGTGTATACTTTGTATATAGCGATGTATATTCTGCTTTTTGCTGATTGCTGAGATAGTAAATACCAGCATTAGCAACAACAGCAGCAATAGTAATGAGTGCAAGTGCAGGTGAAAATGAGTTCTTTTTCTTCTCTTTTTTCAACTTTTTTGGCACTTCCGGAGCCTCAAAATCTTCTTCACTTTCAGACTCAGGCATATCTAAGTCAATGTCCTCTTGAGAACTTATCAGCTCTTGATTAGTTAATCCGGAGTCATAGTATTTATTAATCTGAAACTGCTCTGCTTCATTCAAAGCTGCCATAAATGTAAGATCTGCCAAAACTTGTTTGTCATTTAAAACAAACACATTATTAAAAGTATTCGGTAATCCCTCTAAATCAGCGTGATTTACATAGTTATGTATGCTCTTAATGCCATATTTCGTACACAACTGCTTAAGTGTAACATTTAAAGTTGCATCTGTTTGTACAGAGAAATCCACCAAATTGCCATCTTTGTATGCATAGACCTCAAGAGCATTGCTTGTGCTGAATACATTGATAACATTTCCCTCATGCGGAAAGAAACGATTCTCAGTTATTGCAATCTTCCAGATACCAACTGACTTCAACAAATGCTCAATTTTATTGAGATCAGTCAAACTTACGCAAAAGAACCCGGAGGTGTGGGCTAAGTCAGATTTGTCTAAAGCGCAGGCTTCACACATCAGCTCTTTTGAAAACATACTAGGTACATTTACAACTGCCCTGTCAATACTCAAATCTTTCAGGATACCATACATAAAACTCAAGGAATCCGATTTAAAATCATACGTTGCATAATGTACCAAGGTGCTGTCGGACATAATAGCAATCTTAATATTTTTGCCTAAGTTAATTAGTGCCTGTTTCATCCGAATCACCTCCTAAGTATTGAATATCCATCTCCGATGATGCCTCATTTGCGTCTAACAATTCTGTTGCTGGAACTGTTTCACTACTTGGAGTTGCTGTTAACTCATTATCAATATCGGATGAACCTGCAGTGATAGGCAGTAAACGAATTGTCATTATCTTTGTAGTTGTATCAAAATTAACTGATGAGTATGGATATGGTAATGATGCAGCATATTCATATGCCTTATTGAAATCTTCATACTGTAAAGAAACGGCAATCGCTTCCACGGTGTTTGTGAAAAAAGCCACATCATCAACATTATCTACACTGATTATTGGAGCGTATTCTCCAGAGCTATCTTTTGCCAAAGCTGTAATTGTAACTATCTTTCCACAATCCGTATTGAGAACATCAGAAACAAGATCAGTGTTTGATGCAACCTGTGAGATCTTTAATGAGGACAGCTGCTTATTATAGCTGTCAATTTCAGAAGCCACGGTACTTTCCTGTGCTTTTAGCTGTGCATTAACTGTTATTTGCTCATTCATACGCATGTACTGATAGCAACCAATACCGAATCCGACGAGTAAAATAACAGCTGTAAGTATTCTTTTCATAATATAATAAGCTCCTCCTCATTTGAACTATTTGTTACTGCGGTACTTATAAAATCTGCCGGTAATTTTGTATCCTTAAGTAGCTCAGCAACCTCCGGGATCTTAATATTCATGAGCGGAAGCACTGAACGGTTTGTTATAACCGGGCTTACTACATCGACATCTGATGTTAAAAGCCATTTGATATAGCTGTTATCAAAATCATAGTCATACTCACAGAATACACCATCAAACAATGAATCCATTTTATAATTTGACTTTTTCACTGATTCAGCAGCATCAATTGGCTGTGATTGCACTGAAGCATTTTCTTTTATTTTCTTTTTCTTAATCATAATTCCTTCCTTATACAATACTGTCTAAAGATTCTACGTCTAACTTTCCAGTTGCAATAGCTGGAAGCATATAATCCTCTAATCGCGTCTTCTGCTCCTCCATATACTCTCGAATCACAGCTTCCATCTGATATGGAGCTTCACATTTTAAAATGTCATTGACGAGCTCTTGAGAGAACACAACATGTTCAGCGTATGGTTGATTTCTACCAATGATATGACCAGTGTGATTACACTTAGAGCAACCTGTACTGCGGTATACGAATTGGACATTGTATTTCTTCAGCAGTTTCTGTTTTCGTTCATCTTCGATAACAGAAGATAAATATTGTCGTTGGCAGTGAGGACACGGAACACTAAACATTTTTTGATTAAAGACTGCGTTTATTTGACTGATAATATCCTTGTAACTAGAGCCATAATACTCTTTCAGTCTGTAAGGTAATAACCATAATCTGTCCAAATGCATTGTTGTAATAACATGAATTGAGCTGTTTACCAAATCCTGAATTGCAAAAGCTACCTCTTTATTTGGTATCTCATTCAAAAACGCAACATTAACATCCTGCTTCTTTGCTAATCTGATTGCATTCAGCAAGATCTCTTCATCATTATTGTAATCAACCTGAGATACCGGCATTAGCACTTCAATTGGATACTCATATGATACAAGCTTAATCGGTTGCTTAACCATTTCATTCTCCAAAGCAAAAGCTGTTGTATTCTTACCAGTCCTTACAGCTCCCGTGATTAGCGTAATACCACTTCTTTTTCTTGTTACATAATTTAAATCATCAACAACTGGTTGTGCAAAGCCAAGCTGCTCTATCTTCAATGAAGTAGTATCTTTCTTTTGAATTCTGATCACATAGTGGTATCCATCCAAGCATTTATTTGCACTGATACGCAATTCAGCCAAACCTGTACCAAAAATATCCTTAGCAACTGATGTTACTCCACTTGCATTATTTAGATCAAGTGAAGATGCACTTGTTTTTGTCTCAACAAGTTTTGAAATCATCTCACGATTCAATCGCTCGTTTAAATGAAAACCATTATATGGCAGCAACTCAGTGTCAATTCGAAACGCCATTGTATACTCTGGCTCTAGAGTCGAATGCTTCACTTCAAAATGGATATCAGTTGCATGTCTTTCAATTGCTTCCAGCACAATCCGTCGCATTAAAATATCGGCATCATACTCTGGCGCATACTCAGGGACAACAAGCAAATCAAAATTAAATGGTGTTACCCTGATCCAGTTTATATTGTACTTATGTAATGCTAATGACACTCTGTTATAGTCAAATGTTGCATAACCCCTTAAAATAACATCTGCTGTTGCGCCATTAACATAGTAAATTACATTCTGATCATATCTTGTTGCTTGCAGTTTTGTAGTATAGCTTGCAAAATCAATCTCATCAGTCCCTTGTATGCATTCAAGTATCTGCTCCCGCGACAGAAATTTATAAACCTCTAAAATTTCAAGTATCTTATCTCTGTCACTAATTAAACCTTGTTCAAATATTTCAATTGTTTCCGGTGATATTGGAAACTTTCTCAGAAACTCTATCACGTGTGACCTCCTCAATGCGTGACTGCATCGCCTGTAATGTACACCAGCTTGCAGCATCTTTTGCCTCTTCATCAGCAATAATCTGCAATATCTTAGCCCTGCAGTCTTCTGCATCATCAGCATTGCCCTGCATTCTGCATATCATATACTTCCTAAAATACTGTAGATCACTGTTTTCGTTTACAAATCGCTTGTAAACTGCATCATTTTGTAATGTTCTAAATAACGTGTCTAAACATTCAACATCAGACAAGCATGACATTTGAGCATCCGTAAAGAGAGGTATATATTGCAACTGCGGTGTTGAGTACTCAGGAAAACCTAACTGCTTTTGCTTCAATTGATAAGGCGTTCCATTATCGATCAAAATACTACCAAAAACTGACTGATTGATTACAATATCTGAAAGGAAATCATAAGACTTTGCCTTAATAAAACGAATATGCTCATACTCCTTAAAGAGCTTACTGTATGCATCAACAGGTTCGTCTGTCGCCACAATAAACTTCTTGTTGGCATGCATCAGTTCACACATCTTGAAAAATTCCTTCATGTTCCGATATTCTTTTGTGTACTTTGATGGTAGATGTATACCAACAAAGGCGAAGCCCAGAAGCTCCGCCTTATTTATCCGCATCAGTCCTTCATTTGCTAATGCAAATGATCCATACCCTTGAAAATTGAAATTGTATTTGGAGGATTCTTTGTACATAGCCTCTAAATAGCATGGGCTAACAACAAAAATCGTTCCCATATAACCTCCTAACTACTGCACAAGCAGCTTTGTATGCAATGATTTTATTGGTTTCAGTAGTGCATATGTACCGAAATTCAAATGATGACTGCTCTGAATCACATAGTCACCCCAACGATACTTATAGTTATATTTCGTACGTACTTCACGCATACTTCCGATAATCTGCTTCTTGATATAAGCAACTGGAAGACCTTGCCCAGAAAATTCATTGTACATCGCAATATCTTCTATTAAAATATTATCAGGAGTCAATCCGGTCATTGTTAAAATCATCGGTTCCTTAATGTCATCCATTGGGAAATATTTACCAATATATCTCAGGTTATTCAAAAAGTTATCAAGATCAAATGCACCGATATGAAAACCAAAAGCAGATGCATGACCACCAGCATTACAGAAATGCATGAACAAACTAAGATAATCTCGAGAAAAGAAGTCTCTAAGACTTCCTTTTATCTCAGATCCACCGCTAGGGCAATAAACTACGCATGCCTTGCCATACTTCTCGGAAAGCATGTTCGCCACTAAACCGGTGTAGTTGTACAATTTGTACTTATCGATATTGTAGTACTCTTCAACACTCTGAAGATCTCCCACAACAAAATGATCATATTCTGCAACCTCAATAATATCAACAATTTCAGCAATTGTATCCCTGGTATTCGAGTATATCTCTTCCACTAACTCGCACAGTTCAACTTCAACATTAAAACTCGGATTATCGAAAACAAGTTTATTTAATAAATCAAAGTTCTCTGATCTGAATAATGAATTAATTCTCGGTGAAAACCAAAACCCAATGTATCTAGCACCAAATGAACTGTACTGATTTAAAAACAGTTTCACCAAATGTGGAAGTTGCTCTGATTGCAGCTTTTTTGCTTCATAGTAAATTGAGCGATTTAATGCATTTGCCATGTTCATGCAGTCTGAGTACAAACTAACAGTTCCGTATGCTACCAAAGCATGATTTACTGCCAGATCATTCTCCTCGCAAAATTTTCGCATTACTGTATAGCAAAGAGCTCCAGCGCTTAGCTCATATCGTTTCTCGCCTAATTCGGCATTCTCTAACTGCGTATTGATAATTGCCAAGTTTGGATCATCAAAATCCTCATATGTGTATGTAGTCACATGATGGTCTAATACTATAACTTTGATACCACGAGTTGTCATCCTGTGAAGAAGTTCCATACCAGAACTTCCGGTATCGCATACAATCATGTAATCATAGCGTCCGAGAATTGCTTGCTGAACAGCCAATGTATCAAGATTATGTGTTCGCTGTGTATAATGATACACATCTAATTTGACGACACCAAGAGATCTCAGCCCATCTTCCATTATCTTTGCACACATTAAACCATCCACATCATAATCGCCATACACAAGTACCTTGGCACTGTTACCAGCTTCGGACGCATTTACGATATCAAGTAGAAACTCATTAACACGTTTCCAATTGACATAGTCTGGATTTGCATACTCTGCATGATTTAAGATATCTTGTACACCAAGTCTCTCAAGTTCTTCATAAAAATCCATATTACCCTCCTATTATAAAGAATTTAATAAACGGTTGATGTAAAGACTCTTTCCACTTTGTAATTGTACAGGTTTGCTTTCAGCTTCCGCAGCAGTATCAGGAATAATATCTTCTTTTTTATCTGCTGGTGTTTCACTTGGTTTTGTATCCTGTACAAGTTTTTGTGTGCTCTCCCATTGTACCGGTGATATCGATGCAGATGAATTGACTGTAAAGGAATCCAATTGCTTCACAAGGTCTGGCGTTGGTGCACTATTTACAGTCTCATTTATGCGTGACTGAGGTACATCTTGTACAACGATATCCTGCAAATTTTTAGTGCTTGATTCCTGTATTTCATTACCTTGACTTACATCAATCTCAAAATCATCAAGATCATCTAAATCATCGAAACTGCTAAAGTCTGTTGTGTCTGATTCATCATCATCCAAGTCATCAAAGTCATTATTGGCATCCAACAATATCTTCTGAGGATGCAAAGTGTTAGTGACATTTTTTTCATTTGCTATTGCATCAGGGAATTTGCCTGCCAATGGGAAGCAATCACTCAAAGCATACTGCACGAACAAGCTTGGATTCTGCTTCGAGTAGTAAACCTTTAAATTATCTTTGGCTCGTGTTACCGCGACATACCACAAACGAACTTCAGCTTCCTTTAATTTCTGCTTGATTGTATCTGAATAACCTTTTGAGTTAATCAAACTAAAGTTTGGATACAACTCATCATCCATGCACACGACAATTACATTCTTAAATTCCAGACCCTTCAAGGAATGAAATGTAGACACTGTTAAGCCTTCTCGTGTCTCGGAGTAGTGCTGATAACGATTTCGTTTCTGCTGGTATTCAATGAAAAACTGCTTATAGAGTAGCGGTGATTGAAAATACTTCAAAACACGTGCCTGCATCAGCTCGTCAATATCCTCATGCTTACTATACTGCGATTTCTTGAAAGACCAGAAATACTTATTCAATAATGTGAAAACTGGAACAATCAACTCAGATACCGGTCGTGACTCAAGCTGAAATGACAACTCCGCAAGTGCCTTGATTGTTTCTGTAAATGACTTTCGATCATTTAATTTGCCATAATCGTAATCTTTGAAGTGAACTCCTCTCTGATTTTCCTTCACGAAGCGCCCTTTTGCTGGATCAAATCCAATTGCGCTATAAAATTCTTCTTTATTGCATGGTAATACTTTATGCAATGCTAAACATGATGCCATATCGTATGGCATCTCAAGCGCCGTAAACACAGCAAACAAATGCCTGTATAACTCGTGCTGAAATGGCCCGACACCACTAATGACATTGAATATGATATCCTCAGACATTAACATATCAGTTAATATCGTTGCTGATGAACCATCTCTATAGCAGATTACAGTATTGCTTTGCTCTTCCGGACTCATATTCTTTACTTCTTTCAAAACATTCAAATACTGTCCATTTAATGAATTATAAGGTTCGTATATAACAGAACCACCATCGCGAGTATTCCTCAGAACCTTATTAAAACGGAGTGTGTTCATTTGAATAATGTTTCTAGCTTCATCCAAGATACGCTTTCCACATCTTCTATTGTATTCCAGTGTATATACCTTTCCACCAGCAAACTCTTTAGTGAAGTTTAATGTGCTCGAAATGTCAGCACCACGGAAATAGTAGATATTCTGATCATCATCGCCAATGCACGTAAGTGGTGTTCCATCAGCGCACATAAGCTTGAGAATCTCCCACATGATTGGTGTAAAATCCTGTACCTCATCGGCGATCACGTATTCATAATATTTCTGCACACGAGACCTTACCTGCTCATCATCGCGTAAAAGACAATAAAATTTATACAGCATATCCACAAAATCATATTTATGCTGTAATTTTTTCGAAGCGTCATACCTCTCGAAAATGTACGAAATTAGGTCATCATCAATTGCGAGATCAATATACTTATCGCAGCCTGCTAGCTCTGAAATGCTTGTGCACATAGTCTCTCTATAGAACATGTACAATTCAAGAACGGCTGCAGGATCAATATGGCTGAATTCTCGTTCCATCCCCATTTTCTTGCAAGCAATACGAATTGCTCTACGCATAAATGACTCAGCTTGGTTTTGCTCAAGAAGAGTTGCACCCAAAAGATCCATTCTTGCAACGTATTCTCTACGCCAAAAATCGCAAAAGCTATGCATTGTACATGCATGGATCTCATCGTCAATGTCTAAACCCTTTATATTTCTTGCTCGTAATCTGGCTACCATATCACGATGCTTATCTTTCATATCCTGTACATTGTGCTTATTATATACCAAGCACAACACTGCGGACCCCTGTATTTTTTTGCCAGGATGATAAACAGACTTACGCATAAGCTTTTCAAGTATCGCTTTTACCTGCGCCCATGTCGTTTTGCCACCTCCGGCAGTTGAAATTACCAGTGTTGCTGGTGGTTCCGCCACTGTTGCTAATGCAATGTCCGGGGTAAGTGTTAAACCCAAAACATCATATAACATCAGTGTTAAGTTTAAACGCACAGAAGGCGATGCTACATTAGCACCACCTTCTGCACCACTCAAATAATCAACTATTTTTTCTAATCCCACTGAATCAATATCAGTAGGTGTTGAACTGTTGAATTTTGTCTGCATTGGATCTCCAATCCTCTCTACCAATAAAACTGATTGATTTGTCACAAGTGTGCATACCTCCAAATGGCGAGGCAATCTTGTTAAGCACACAATCGTATTTCAAATACTGTAAGATTCTATTCGATCTTCGTAAGCTCCAACAGCTATCGCTGTACATTCCAATCTGCTCAATTGTTAATCCATGCCCATTATGTTCACCGTTTGCATTGAAATCCATACCCTGTAGCAATAGGCCATCAATGTATCGAGTTGGGCGTATAAAAGCATTATTAAGTTTAATGTACCCACTATTGATGAATGGTGTAATAATCTGCTTCCAATCTGAATATACCTTTACATCAATCAATGCTTGCTTGCTTAAATCTAATTGCAATTCAAAGGGCTTACCTTTTTGGCGCAATGGATATGCAATGAATGGGCGTTTACAGTTAATGTATGAAATGTATCCCATGCAAAATTTACCATTTAATGTGAAAAATAGCGTGTTGGACACATTCAGTATAGCTGCTTTAAACTCTGAGTAATCCTTGCTTCCCTTGATAAAACGTAGCATTACATCATACAAATGATGCATACCATCAAGTGCAACATCTGGATCAGTTGACGACAGATTAAACATCTCTGCAGCGGAAACTATTGAAATATCATCAGAATTTACACGTACATGTTTGGTATCACTTATCATGTCAAATGTATTCATGTCAATCTCATGATAAATAAGCTGCAAGTCCACACCGTGTACTAATAACTTATTACGATCTGGGAGAACCAAAAATGGTTCTGACCCCATAACAACGGCAATATCCGGCAAATTGGTTAAGTACCGAATATAATCATCGGCATACATAGCATTCTGTTTTTGTGTCTCTGCAGAATAACTATGTACTAATTTCTCAATATCCTTGCTGAAGTAAATAGCCTTACCATACTTCATTAATGAAACATATGCTAATGATCTACGTGTACCATTAGTTAAAATTTCACTTAACTTCGAATTTGATGCATCAATACAGTCGACACCTTTGACTTCTCGGACTTTTTCCAATGTTCTTAGCATTGGTGTGAGTATAGCATCTATCTTACTGAATTGTTGTATGCCTGTCGTTAATTCGCTCCACGATACAATCTCGTCTAGTGTACAAACCCGCTTGTACTCGGAACTTCCTGAAACAACCTGAGTTTTTATTTGAATAAAATCATCATTGGCAATTGCTGCTGATGGCATAAGCTGATGTAAGCACTCACTTATTTGTGAACGCTGTTCAGAATTGAATGCACTGATTGGTACGTCATATCTTATAAAAACCAAACCAATATCTTCTTTATCATAATCAAAGTAATGCTGCTCAAAAGATTCTTTAAATGATTCTAGGTTTCCCAATTCTGACAAATCTAAATAATGTACATAATTTCGTTTGTGAGTTGCAGAATGTTGTATAGCAAAATCAATACCAAAACGCTGGTAAACAGATGCATAATCTACGCGTATGTAGTCGCCGACGGAGGCTCCCTCGGTTACCAGAACTTTATACAAAGCTTGCTGATCATGCTGTTCATAAAAACAGTACAACGGCCAGTAACTGCTACGAATGCCGAATTCTGGTGCGGTATTGTACTCCAGAAATTCATTTGCATTTATTTGTTTTACATCCATATTTGCCTCCTACAAATCTTTTATGCATGCTACCTTGGCATAACGCTCAACACCGGTATCCACCATCTCTAAATGAATTTCGTGCCTCTTCAGATTCTGATACAAAATTGGATTCTGCGAAATAATAATCGTCTGTAATCCTGTATCAACAAAAGACTGAAGTAGCTCCCCAAGATCCTCAAGATGATCAACTCGTGCAACACCAAATGCTTCATCAATGTAAATATTGTTGTAGCCAAGACTCTTTGTTATTGCGGCAACTGCAGCAACACTGATTAAATATTGCATCAGCTTACCTTTGCACATAGCTGGTGAAAATGCATCACCATGCTCATCATATAATACAAGCGATACTTTATCAGTACGGCTAAAATCACATGATAATTTTGCTGTGATATGCTCATCCGGAAAAATCTGACTAATGGCATCTGTTATAATGTCGTTCAGACTATCTATTCTTTGTGTTTGATATTCGCGTGCAGCTTTAACAACGGCTGCTTCCGTATATTTTACAGTGTTCAAATAAATACGTGCCCTATCACATAAAGCATTGCACTCTTCCAATTCTTTTCTGTATTTTTCAACGCGTGCATTCTCAATCTTCTTATGTTCAAGATCTATCTGCTTGTAGGCAAGTTTCTTATCATAAAAAGCTTTTCGTGCTTTAATCTCTTCAAACATAACTCTCCTAATTAAACAAAACTGTATAATTATCCACATCCATCCGCATGAAAAACTGCTTCTTTTCGACCAATACGTTAGCAGATGGCATTTCCAAAATAATATTGCGCACAATAGAAAATGGTAATACAAGCTCTCGGAAAGTATTTGATGGTGCACGTGTCTCGTCTGTAATAGTAATTGGTATCTTATAAGAGATATCTCCTTCCACAACCTCACATAATTTTGAATCAAGGTTAATGATGAAATTCTGTAATTTCATCGGATGCGACGTTGCGAAACTAACGAGATTTGACAAATTGATATTTGCACGATATTGTGATCTTGCCTGTTCAAGCATTGTGAATTCTGAATTATCACGGACTCTAAGTTTATTCACCAAAATTGCAAAATCATTTTTGCTTGCACCTACATAATCTTCAATAGAAAAGATAGTATCATCGCACTTATTCAATAACTGCGCATATTTTGTTAAAATACAAAGATTATCCTTATACTTCACGCGCTTGTACATTCTTATTCCATTAGAGAAGATAGCGCCAGCTGTGCCTGACTCAATATTCAATACACCACCAAGTGCATTACACAACTTTATTAATGTTCGTAACTCCGATAACTTTATACCAGATGGCTTCTTCGCACTGCGCAAAAGTTCCAGCTTATTTGCATAAGCTGAACTATATACTTTCTGATATGCGAATGTTGCATTGCACAATAACTCATCGCCAGACATAAATGACGTTGAGATATCACCTGCATCTGTAAAATTGAATGTGATTGTTGTTGCTCTCTTCTGTTGTTTCAGAAGATTTCGTGATACACGAAATCCACGAGAGTGCTCATTCGGAGTATGTGAGCATGGTATTTTTATGACAGAAAACAAATCACTTGTGTTCATAATAAAAGTTGCGCTGTCCTCATGCAAGTATACATCCAAATAATCTAACTCGCATGATGCTAAAAAATTAGAGAATGCATTTGCATCCTCAATATGAATGCTAAACATTCAACTCACCCTCCACGTAAGTATGCAACTTGGCTATCCCATCACTGATGCGCTCTGTCACCATATCTCTGTACTCTACATCTGTCTTAATTCGCTCTAAATCGAGTGTCTTGATAATAGTCAAATCAATATTGTTCTCCAGCAGCAATGTATCTATGTAATTCGGATCAATCTGCTGTAACTTCTCTTCAATTCTCTTCTGCGCTTCATTTGCGCGCTCTACTGAATTTCTGTACAATGTCTGCTTTTCGGTCAAACGTGTACGTAATTCCCTAACAGTACTCATTACTTCCTCCTATAATAAAGATTTTTGTAAGGTATCTGAAATTTCTTTGGTTAGTTCTATGCCATATGCATCGACACCGCTCTGCAGTATATTCTCAAAAATGCTAAATGCTAAAGCGTCCTTGGTCAATAGGGCTTTCACATTCTCAATAGGATCATCACCGACACTAACAGCACTTTTTATTGCAATCTTCTCCCGCTGTACCTCAGCCTGCTCTTGTGTCTCTTGTAATGCAGATTCTTTTATGCAATCTGCACGCTTTCGTAAGAAAAACTTATTGTCATCAGCACGCGTAAAAAGACCATCTTCAACGCAGATAACCGGCACATTTCGTTCCAAAAAAGTATCTGATACCTCATTAACATTTGTTCTACCAAGACTAGCAAGATAGCATAAATATGTACCATTATTATCAATGAATGTGCCATATACTGTATGCAAATGACCAAAAAAGCAATAATCGTAACCATTAAGAATATTGGATCCTTCAATGTCTACTGGATTTGCAAAACTATGTAATCCTGATCGCATATCTGATGTTTGTAAAATCTCTGAACTTACAAGATCTGTGTGAAACAAACCGATATTCTTCATCCCTGGTTCAGGTGCTGCAATTCCTGTTGAATAATGATTAAAAATAAAATTTACCTCGCCATCTTGCAAGGTATCTACTACTTCAATAACACCAGAACTTCCAACAGGATGCCAAACTCTATTCATAATTCCACGTACTCTATTGGATTTAATATCCGATATGAGGGTGTAAAATGGGTTTGACTGATAATAGGAAAGCTCATGATTACCAACGACGCTATAAATCTTTCCAAATGTTTGGTGCCATAAGTAAAAGAAGTTATTATCATTGCATGCATTGAAAATGTTATTATAGCTTCTATGAAAAACATCGCCTAAAAGCAATAATGTTACTTCATATCCCTGACCGCTATAAGTAGTTGCTAAAGACAATAACTCTTTACAAATGTTATTCATCTCTTCACGATAATCTAAACGATTACGTAAATTTTTATAGCTCAAATGAAGATCAGTCACTACAAGGTATGCATTCTTGCCCATTGTATACCACCTTTCCATAAACTGGACAAGCTAAGACTTCACCCGACTCAAGCAATTCTGTTCTCAGTTTATTTATTTCAAGTTCTGCTGATCTCACAACTTCGCAAGCTGTGAAAATGTGACCCAACTGCTCTGCAATACTCTCAAATATCTCGCAGGCATCTAAATAAGATGTGAATGCAGTAACATCTTTCATCTCTACTAATTCATTTAAATCGATTGATTCTACTATTTCCAGCAGATTTAATTCCTTTGCTAAATCGGCAGGCTGTTTCAAAACAGTTAACTCTTCTAACTCCAAATTGCTCAAAGATTCCAATAATTGTAGGGGTTTTTCAATTCCATTTGGCTTTTCCTGCACCTGTAAATCATCGAACCGTAAATCCTCTAAAGACTCCAAAAGACAAATTTCTGCCTCAACATCTGCCGGTTTACTTTCAATGATTAAATCATTGAAAGAAAGACTCTGTAAGTCCTCTTCAAAATCAATAGCCCTACCAACATCATCAAAATCTATGGTGCAGCTACTTACCTCTTTCATGCAGCATAGATCATTATAAATGTCTATTGATGCCATCAATAGATCTTTCCAGATTTCTAACTTGTGCAAATACTGCTCTTGTAGCCCCACGTCATAATAAGCACTTTTAGTAATCGTATTATCAAGCATAGTGCAGCGATTTGTTAAAGAAGTCAGTGGATTTGCGACATCTATCGTAATCTTCTGAAGGTAGTCACGTACCCTTTCTAAATCTGCATGCTCTGCAAGCATCTTAGCGAGATTGTAATTATATTTTGTTCGGCTATTTACAAGCAATAAGTCTTGATCTGCATCAACCATATTTGCAACAAAAGATGTTGTACCATCCGTTAGTAGACCTAGCTGCTCTAGCATTCGTTTCGGCGGTTCATATGAAGTCTCTGCAGTATCTGAATCAGCTGGCTTATATGTATACAATGTGTACGTTGGAAAAACAGTTGTTGCTGCTAAGCCACCATCATCAAACTGAAAGATAATGCGAGCAAATTCTGTGTGCTTCCTGATTAGATCCTTTCTTTCGGCTCTATCGAAATAATTTGGATCTGATGTTATTTTAAGCATCTTAAAGAACACTGATTTACCAACGCCATTATCTGCAGCAATAACATTCAATCGATCTGTTGCTAAATCGAATGTTTCATCTCTCCAACTTTGACAATTTACCATTTGCACTTTAGAAATCATTTAAATCTCCTTGATAACGAAAATGCATTGCACAAAATAGTGCAACTCCCATTCGCAAAAATGGGTGCCTATCATTTTCTGATAAGCACCCATACCTTTACACTAATTAGCCATGTCTAAATCGACTGATTCAAGATCCATTAACTCTGTATCCTGGAACTCTGCAGAGGAAAGATCATAGCTCTTCTGTCCCTCTGAAGCTGCCTGCTCATCAAGAACACCTTCCTTGTGATCACTAACACCGGCTTCAACCTCTTCAATGAGTGACATGCCTTCATCACCATACGCTAAGCTGATAATATCCTTATTTGCTGTGAGCACACGCTCAGAGCAATACTGATCGCTTAAATCAAGAACTGTTGGCAATGCCTTAATTAACTGCTTTTCAATGTCCGAATTGTATTCGCGTACAAATACGGAACGAAGAATCTCGCGCTCAACATCCATGTTTTCGTCAAGGAATTCTCTAACTGCGGTCGTTACATTTGCGTTGCCAGGTGTTTCGCTTAAGCGCATTGTAGGCTGTGCAAAACTGGTATCAAGACCGATTCGCATCTTTCCTTCTTTTGAATTCGGATTACCATCAGCTGGACAAGTCATATCGATTTCGTAGAAATCGAAGTACTTATCAAAAATCTCATAATCACCAGCAATGTACTGGTTAACAAGATCTCTAAGTCCCTTTGAATATCTTGAAACAACTCTTGCTGCCTTAATATCTGCTGTCTTTACATCATCCATCTCAAAGTCACTTGAGATTGCATACTTAGTTGTAAGCGGGATTTCAATAAGCTCTGCCCAGTTCGCTGGGTGATCATCAGAAACAGGATTCTTTCCATAAATGCTTCTGACAGCTTCTTTCTGCTGATCCTCTGTATATTTAAGTTCGCCGGAATCAATGCGATCCTGTAATTCATTGATCTCCTCATAGATCTTGTCGCGGAAAAGCTTATTGATCTGAAGAGCGATAGGCCATTCTCCACGAATTTCTCCAGTTTCCGGATCACGATTGACCTTGATTGCATACTCCTGAGTAAACTCTTTTGTAATTGCCGGAATCTTCACGGATACCACGTTAATCGAGAACAGTCGTGGAACTCTGTACTTTGCGAATACATGCCAATCCTCATCAGTAAATTTATCCGGATCGGAAGTATCCCATGCTGCTAAACCAGCTCTGCGCATAAGAACTTCTTTCGTTTTTGCGCACTCATTTGCATACTTCTTGATCATTAAAGCTGCTGAAGTTGCTGATACTGGCGGTCTGAACTTCGTTCTTGTGTTGTAAGTTTCGTCGGCTTCTCCAGTCATTGGATTGAATGGAAGTGCGATCTCAAGAATCATTAAAAGCTTACTCTTCTTCTTAAGCTCTTTCTTGAGTGATTTGATTCGGGCTACAGTGTGCTTAGTCTGTAAATCTTCAGACCTCATATTAAGCTCACTTGTACCCTGCTGTCCTGCATCCTCCATGAGTTTCATTAATTCTTCTGTTGTCATTTGCGTGTCTCCTTTTCATTTTATTATAATAGTAAGTTATTTAGCAAAGCATAAGCTTCACTGGCAAGGGCAGGAATCATCCTGCCCAAAACACTAAAGCTCATTCATACTTATTGGCTTTGGAATAGCCTTAGACTCTATAGCTTCTGCTATGGTCATAGCTCTCAATGCCTTTTTAAAGCAAGTGCATGGTATATGGTCTCCTACCAGCATACAATGTGTTACCATACACTCTCTTTGTGACAAACCGAAATCAAGTTCTGATCCCCAATTTGCACAAGATGAACAACTCCATGAATCATCCTTCACAGTCACACCTCATAAATCCAATGTAAATTTTTTCTGACAACAATTTTGTGCTTTATGTAGCTCTCTCACGGCTTCATCATGAAATGGTCCTTTCAAAAGATCATCAACATCCTTGGTATGCTTTTGCGTAACAACTGTCACACCCGAGTGCATTCTCTGAAGAGAATTAGCTAACTTAATACCTGCATCATCGTTATCAATAACAAGCAATACATGCTTAATAAACCTGAGAAGCATTACGATCTCAGGCGTGAGGCTGGAACCCATCATTGCAGCTGCATTAAATCCTTCAGAAGCTAATGAGATTGCATCAAAAACACCATCAGTCAAAAACAGATAACCATCTTGCAGAGCTTTCTTGTACACTCCCTCTAAATAAAATAGGAAAGAGCCTTTTTTGAAAACACTGTTTGGAGAATAAATGTAATAGTTTAAAGACCAATCTTGCTTCTCTTTTGCCTCTGTGTACCGAAATGGATTAAAACCAACAACACTGCGAACATTATCAGCAACGTCGAAAATAGGAATAAGCAAACAATTATTCCAAAAGCACAAACCATCTGAATTATAGAAGCCATACTCTGGCTGGCGTATTTCATCAGGAAAATACGTAGCCACATAGTCATCATTAGGCACAAAAAATGCATTGATCTTTTTAAAATCAATGCATTTCATCTTTCTCACATCTGAAATTATTTTTACAAAATTTTGCTGAGAGCTGGAATCCTCAGCCCAGATCCGTGCAACCCCCTCACGATAAATAGTATCTAACATCATCGGAAAGCCTCCACTAAATCTATTTTCTTTCCTATGCATGCACCATGCTCCCGCACAAATGGAAGCCGAATCATTTTAATTTGCTTTCCAAAATCAGAGGCACTTTGATAACATTTTGCATAGTACTTATGATCATACAAGTAAATATCAGTATCTGCACAACTAGATGTATCTTTCAGGCAATGCTCTAATGAGGTGTACTCCTTTAGTATCAAAGTTGCAGTTTGCTTCTCGTCACTTCTAGTGCTGTCAGACTTTCCTGTTGTCTTAACATTAATGCCAGCCTGCTCGAGTAATAGTGTCAACGTTTCTCTGTAATCGGAGAAACGTGAAAATGCTATATCCCTATTAAATTCTTTTCCACTAAGTAGAGTAGTTATAGCGAAAGAAGCCTGAGCTTCCTCGTCTTCCCCTGCACACATCTGAAAGACAAATGCATCATTTGGCTCTGGGTCAAACATTACTGTAACAAGTCGCACCTCACCATTGTGCATAGCATGTTGCGCAATAAACATTGACTCAGGCTCTCCAGCAGCAACGGTTGAGTACTGTTCATAAGCCATCTCCTGCAATTGCTTTGTATCAGGCACGTCCTTTGCTTCATTAAATAAGAATAAAATACAATTATTTACTATGCTAGAAAGCATTGTAAACCTCCTTAATAGCCTGCTGAAGTTCACTTACCCTTGCACGACCATCATATAACAAATTCATGATCCCTTGCCATTCAAAATATTGATTTGGGTCTGCATCATCAAGTCTACTTAGTCTTTGTAGATATTTACGATTTGCCTTAATCTGTTCGTCAAGTTGCTGTTGTAAGAACTTTGATTTCCTTGTAGCACTAATCATGCGTGCTGCATTGCGGCACTCTTCATAATTATCCTTATTGCAAACAATTTTAATGCTATCCGGTGTTTTAGATAATGCATTGATTAGTGCACTCATTCGCTGATCTACAAAAACATTATCAGCTTCTACAAAGCAAAAACAACCAGGACACTGTGGATCAGATTGTGTCAATCCCTGAGAAGTACTAGAAAGTAACTTCAAAAGAAATTTTGAGTCAACTTCCTGCAGACATTGTCTGTTATCTTCCCCTTGCTCGATAGAGATTAAAATGTGTGCCATTGTAATTTCCTCCTAAATTAAAATCAGAGTTTTATACAGCTTACATTCCTTTCAAAGGGTTTTGAATTTCGCTAGATCTGCATTGGCGTAGGAATAGCAGTTGCTAGCACTTTGCTTTGTACATTAATGTATGGAATCTGATTTACCTCCACATACTCATGATTTCCTAAATCTAAGCAAAATGCCTTGTAATCATCCGGAAACTGATGCTTCACAATAGAAACCTTCGAAAGATTGTTACGCTCCATATATGCAACCATTTCACTTGGTGCAATATCAACGGATTTGAACTCATCATCAGCTGATTTTATTACCAACCGTTCAACATGACTATCTTTCAGTTCCTGCAATGTATACTCGCATACAATAGAAACATCCATCTTCTTTCTGTTTACACGTTTTTTAAGCACACTCATGCGGTAGCCTCCTTTACAACAATAACTGGCACATTGGTATCTGATGACACCGCTATGATACCAACATCATACTTTAAATCAAAGTGCATTTCAGCACGAATGCACTCATCGACACTGAGACAAATAGATTTTACTTTCTTGTACTTTTTGATGCCTGATTTCAATAATGCATCTGAAATAAATGCACATGGAAGTGTTAATTCGAGTGAAGTAAATCCCTTATACAGCGCATAAAGCACATTCTTGCTGAATGCATCATTATTTTTTGTAGCCTTATCAAATGTCTCCTGAAGCACACTTGCAATATCAGATTTAGTTTCCAGATAATAATACCCCGGAAAATTGGCTGCAGTTGTTACAACCTGAGCGTTGCCATATACACCTGGTAGTACATATCCTGATTGAATTGCTTCCTTTAACTTCGCACTTGGCTCTATTGAATGTCTAGCTGCAAGTCTTGAAAGGTCAAGCTTTTTTGGAGCTGTCAATTCCGCTAACCAATCATTTAAATTATGAATAGGATCCGGATGTTGCAACAGCCAATCCTCTACTTTTTCCAACAAATTGCATAGATTGTTATAGCGCTCAATAGCATCGGGATCATTTGTCAGATCCATCTTCAAATTAGACTCTAAAGCAGCTACTGCACCCTTCGTACCATCAAAATACACTAAAGCTTCTGCAAACTTTCTCCGATCCTTGATTTTGCCATTTCTCTTATAAGTGGCTTCTAAATCCTGCCACATTTTCTCAACATTATCGATTATCATAGAATATCTCCTTAATTGCACACTTCCTAATGCTTCAATGACTTAACATACTTAACCTGCTTTTTACGCAATTTAGTAGTAACACGATCAAACTGTGTTTTGATGCTTGTCAAATCCTCTACATTCCACACTGGTGGTTTGTCTTCACGCAAAAGTGCAGTAACATTATCCTTGTTAGTCAAACGCATAAGCTTCTTTGCACCTGCATCTCGCATGTCTGTCATGCTACCACTAGAAAAATCAAATAATACCATCTGATACCTAGGCTTCTTACTAAACTTATTCAGCCACTTCTGCAGGATCTTTAAATGCAATGAATTCTGTGAGAATACATCGCAATCATTGCCTTTCTTTCGTGTAATCACACCATTGCCTAAAAGTTGTTTATCACCTGTATAACTCTTACACTCAAAGATATAAATACATCCTGGTGTTAAAAGAAGTGCATCCATCTCAGTTAGAAACTCACTGTCGGCTGAATCAAGATCTGATAGTACAACACTCTTGCAAAACTGCCAGCCCTTTGTTCGTTTTGGATTTCTATGCATAAAATCAGTAATGATCATTTCTAAGACGGTTTCACAGATCTCGCCATTCATCACTGCATTTAACGCAGCTGTTGACAAATTTGTCTTGGAAGCCACCTGTTTCTTCAGAAGCTCCTCTGCCACTTGAATTGCTGGTATAAGACCCTTCTGTGCATAAAAGTTCATAAGAATGTCATGTATTTTTTCTTTCTCTGCCATTCCTACCCCCTAATCAACAATTGCGAATCTTTTACCTCAGAAATCCAATCATCGTAATTTGTTAGAATTGGCTTCTCAATGTTTGGTGTCAGCTTGCCTTTCATACAATATTTCCACAGCATAAGATCACACAATCTCTGTGACGAAAACTGTTCTGGACTTCGCGCAGACTGGAAATACTCGAACGTGACGCCATTATGATAATCAGAATTACTCATAAATGAGCTTTTTACAGCAACAGTTCGTATCTCTGCATCAGCAAATGCTTGGGAAGCATCTCTAAACTTGAGTTTACTCTCTTGCATTACCTGCTCATCATCTGTTGTTTCTAACAACGAATACATTACTTCGTTATTTTCTTTATCATAGAAGCACACAATAGTTTTTCCATCTGGTGTCTCTCGCTTACTCACAGCAATCACCATTGCTTTTGGAATTGGGCAGTATGTTGTATCACACATAGCTTCCTGTGAAACTACAGTCTCAGAGAAGTTAGCATGCATTGCTTCGAACGTATCTGTCAAATCCTTATCAACATCCTTATAGCAATACCCAAACTCCCAATCAAGCTGTAATGGAGACCAATCATCCACAATTATCTTTGTATGATCCATCAGCACCTGCATCAAACTGATTGCCGATTTCTTAATCTTAAAGATAGGCTCATCATGACGTGTCATATACAAACTGATATCATCCTCTGTATACCCCATTGCATAGCAAGTATCCAAAATATGATTAACAGTTGCAATAACAATCTCGCTAGAACCTGTCTGAATAGGCATATTCAATGCATCATAGGTCATTTTATTTGTTGATACGCCATACCCACTTGTTACCATCTGATCAAAGCCAAAATAGCTGGTGACATACATTGGTAATCCGAGTGTCGAGTATTTCTGAATGTTTGTTAAGAATTGTCGATATCCTGGCATACTCTCATAAAAAGCAGCGAGCTTCTTTATAAAGGAAGCTTCTGCTTCAATTGCAGAATTTCGCAAACCATAGAACGTTGCAAGTGTATTCTTCTTGTAAATCTTTCGATCTCGTTTGAATTCTTCCAAATTAAATGGTTCTTTTGCATTCGCAGCAAGCATACGTGCCAAAGCTTCATATTTATCATCGTAATCATTTAAAAGCTTATCATTCTCTGGAGATCTAAGAAATAGATTATACGCGATTCGAAAGTCTGATTGTGCAAAGTCTCCCCAAGCTAAAAAGTAACCATCCTCAACTGCAATGCAATTAGCCATTGATTTTGGTATCTGTGAAATAATATCAAAATCCCTGTAGTTGAATCTTCTGTTTACCTGAATACCAGCAGTGAAAGGTAACTTATATAGCTCTGATCCGGTTGCAGAAATGCCACCTGACTCTTTACACTTATTCAGAATTGACTCAAGCTTGCCGCATTTAGCTTTCCATGACTTGTACTCTTTGTAATATCCGAGAAATTCCTGTGCATAACCATGTTCTTCAAGAACATCCAAAACTCTTTTAGAATCTAAAGAAAATGATTTATTCTTTCCACGCATAAAATAACGCTCTGGGCAACACTCGTCATCAATCAGATAATCGAGAATTGTTGCACGATCCAAATAACTGTGCCTATTTGCGCTCTTGTAGATCATTCGCATACGAGCTAAATCATAGCATGTTGAATAATGCGCCACGTAATATTGTGTTTCTGCATGCATTTTTGCTCGATCATACAAAATATAACCTGCATGATTTATTCGCTCATCGTATAAATCAGTGTCAATTTTATCTGTTCTATTGATTTTATACATGCTTGCCCTCCAAACTTATTTTTTCAGGTGATGTTCCAGCATTTTGCTGTTCATTCATTTGTTGAGATTTTATACTATCTTTTCTTGCTTTTGGAGGGTTTAAAATCTTAGAAGCAGCTTCCTCTTCCATTGTTTGCGCATTATCAAGTAATAGTGAATGGTGCAAACTCTTTGGTAATTCCACAAATCTTTTATTTGCATTTAAATCAAGTTTTAACTTCTTGGCTATTCGCAAGCGATACTTATGCATTTGAACATAATCAGATTCCTTAACCTTGTTTTCTGCAAGAACAAGTAAACGCATCTTTTTTAAATGCTCTTTAAAATCTGTGCTACGTTCGCATGCGCATTCATACACATCAATTTGCTTCTTAGTATCAACATCTGTGCACAACCTTTTTAGTTTTTCGCAGCCAGCAAACATTGTTGTATAATCAAAGTCGTTGCTTTCCATTAAAGCTTCATTGATATCTGGGAGTGTTTGCAAATTTGTGCAATCCATAAACATGTAGTTAGCACATATGCATGACTTAGGCAAGCAAGGTGCTATTAATAATCGAGTGTTCCCAGCAAACATGTAACTGCAATCTAGAATTCCTTCAGGTATTTCGCACATGATTGCTCCACCAGTAAAACCACCGACGTAAATTAACTGCCCAGTCTCCAACCTAAAATAGTTCTCATCAAACTTGAATTTCCCAAGCGGACCTTTGTACTCTTTCATTACATACCCTCGATTTCAATATTGTTTGGATTTATTGTTTGTATTTTAAGCTTCACAGTATCTCCAACGATAAGTGCAGGATCTTTCTTAAAATACAAATATTTTCTCTTTAATGAGCTGCCAACTTCATATTGTATTGCCACGCGCTGCCGTTTGCCATCCTCAGTACTCACTTCTCGCGTGTCAATGACAATTGCGTCCTCATAGTAATAAAGTAAATCCGTTTTCTGCCCCTGATAATGCGATGCCTTAAAATAAGAAGCAAAAATGAGTATAAGTACAAAACAAAATAGGTCCAAGCGGTATAACCTCTTTGCAGAAGCCCGCCTGGACCTATTATTTTTCAATCTTGCAATAAAGCTCTTCTGCTTTGTGGCAGAAGAGCTCTCATCTTTTTGATCTTCACTGGTATCTGCATTATCAGAAGTCAGATTAGTCTCATCTAATCCTTCTTCCATACTGCCACCCCACTAAATCTCGATCTTCTGCGGAGCTGAAGTACGACTTAAATACAAGCTAATGTACTTCAATAATGCATCAGCATCAGCAGCCCCAAGTGCATCCAAAATACGATCAGCTCTTGAATTATCGCCATTTGCAATGCAGCAAACGACGTCATGAAGCTCAAAACCAATGTATTCATCAAACAGTCTTGTGAAGACTTCGTTAGCCTCTGCATTCCAAAACATAAACACAGCTGCCTTGGCATCATCAACAAATCGTGTAAAAGAGCGGAACCCTTCTGACTGTAATGCATATCGTGTAATAGTCGCTGAAGCAGATGAAGTTGTACTCATCAATGAGTAAACAATTCTCTGCGTATTTAAAGCTGTGCAGAAAGCATGAAGAGTTGATGTAAGCTCTTTCATGTTTGATTCAGCCATCTCGATTGACGTAATATAAACGATATCTTCAGCTTTTCCGGTGCTGAATAAAAGATTTAACTCCTCCGGATGTGTATCATCTTTAGTTAAGATGGAGTATTCTACTACGTTGTTTCCACTTGTAAAAATCATAAGATTCTCCTAACTGATAGGTAACTCCCCATCGAAAAATAATTTCTTAAACTTCTTACATCCAAACTGCTTGTCCTTGATATCATACACAACGGCAAGCGGTCCAGACACTCTCTCAGGATAATTATCATCCTTGTTTATTTTTGTAATGTCGGTAGGAACTGGATGGTCTAAAATATACCAATGCATTAGTTCTCTTAGATCTGTGAACTCTGCGAAAGATGTACCAAACATAAAAAATCGAATATTTGCAGATCCGCAATCAATTAGCATCTGCTTAAAATCCTTCATATTATTTGATTTTTGCATGATACCGAACCCAAGTAGCTTATCAAAACCAAGCATCCAAACAGTCAGTTGTGGGACCATGTCTTTGGTTAAATGTGAATCTATCGCGCCATATGCTTCAAATGTCTTAATTGTTGCATGTAACGTATTGAGTTTTCCTTCATCGCTGAGATTCGAATAAGCATTCACCAGAACCGGATCAGAGTTCATTAGGTTCTTCATCACGAAAAACCTAAGCTTATTTAGCTCTGTATCATATTTTGAACCATGCTCAATTTTAGCGTAAAACATCTCTTCAATCACAGAAACATCAGCGCTTGTATTGCCTTTCTCAAAGATATAACTATCTGTCAGCAGGCACATAATTCTTCTGTAAATTAAAGATCTGGCAACAGTCAATGCTTGACTATGTTCATAATCCTTATCCTCGAAGAATAATTGTGGTGCCAGTTCATGAGCACCGTACTCTTCATACAAATGCGCACCGCACAATACAACATTTGGTGTTCCATGACGTAACACATTTTCTTTTAATGCTATAAAATGCCGCATTATATCAAGTTGCATTGCTGATAAAACCATAATATTATTATTTTCCTCATTAGAAAACTTTAGAACGAGTCGATTTGTTGGTTCGTCAGTTAAGAATGATGGTTCACCAAAATACAATACTCTCGTGTTTATTGGTTGCTTTGCAAGAAACGCTTTAAACTCATTGGGATGCTCAATTTTCTGCTCATCATAAAAATTCAAATGCTGTGCCACTCCCATTTGCCTTCCAGTTTCTATAAGCACCTTTGCAATTTCGCCTGTCTGTGGGTCAATGTATGGGACGCTTACATTGATGTTATCCGATTCGTTATGTTCTTTTGCACTGTTGAGATTTATGATCATCTTACCTTTGCGACCGAGGTTGTTTGCAGCATTGGAATTACCTAAGATTGTCTTAGAAACATCTGGCTCACATCCCATTGCGCCACGAAAACGAATATTTGCAAGCGTTGCTTTGGGGATATCTGTGCCTAGCTCTTGCGATGTTAAAAGCAAATGATATCCGGCATTTCGCCCAAGTCTTGCAAAAGAATCGAGCTCTGCTGCAATCTTACCACTGAGTTTCTTAGCGTTACTAAACATTGCCTGAAACTCGTCAAAGATTAAAAGATTTTGCGGTAACATTAAGCCTGTTACCTTTCTGAAATCTGCTATCTTCTTAACTTCTTTACCAAAAGTTTTAGCAGCTACTGTAAAGATGTTATTCACAAGTTCCATTTCTGCATGCTTTTCTAGCAATACAGAATATAAGTAATCTACATCACCAGTAGCTGCAACTGTCTCTATGTGAGGCATTGGATTATTTAATGCAATCGATTTAAACTCAACAATCTTTGCATCGGAGAGTGTTAAATGCAGCTCCCAAGGAGCATACAATGTGCATGCATTGTAAATGATTGAATTTAATGTAACTGATTTTCCCTGTCCGGTTGCTCCAACCATAATCCCATGTACCGCATCATCACCCAACGGCGTGTCACACACATAGCGATTATCACCGTTGATATATCCACATAGCAACGAAACACCTTTTGTAGCGTCACCAAACCACATATCACTATATGGTCCTTTAAATGGTTTTTCTATAGTAATAACTCGAGCTGGCTCAAAATCACCCTGTGACATTTCCTGCAAACTCTTTGGTATTCTTACCTCATATGGGTACGTACGTGGATGCATGCTCTCCAAAAGTGGGAATGAATGCCGCTGAAATTCATCACCGGCAATTGTTCCCACTTTACTGTTGCGCATTGCATTCAAAATGACTCCGGTCTGCTCAATAATATCACTATCAGCAATGTTTAGCATATAGCCTCCTACAACTGATTCTTAAAGTAAATGTGCATCTCTCTAATTGCATCGCTGTTAATAAAGCGCAGATTGCTATTCATAGGCTTGTTCATAGACAAAGCATAAAAAGCTTTGCACATGTGTACAAGAAGTTTAGCAACTGGCTGCTTTGTCTGTACCTGTGAAAGATCCATCTTATCGCAAGTCTGCTTGTCTAAAACAACAAACATTGGGTATGGCTTCTTAATGCCATTAACAACATGAAATCCTGGGTTGATTGCACATGTACAAACTACTCCACCAGCATCATTAACAAATGATGCATACTCGCAATTAGCTGCAGGCTGCTCAATGATAGCTGATCTGAAGTCAGCTGCGCCTGAAGCACTCGTTGGTGCAGACGAAGTTGGTACACTGGTTACTGATTGCGTATTCGTTTGTGCAAAATTCATCTGCTGAGGCGCAGTTGTTTGTACATTGGCAGTGGCTGCTGTAGCAACTGCATCTGCCTGTGTATCTGGATTCCAAAAGCACTTATGAAAATTCTCTACTTTGCAACCTGGTAATGGCTCTGATGGCTTTGTAACTCCCTTGTAGAAGTAAGCCTCATCAACGTAACCAACATCAAGAATGCACTTATACCAAAGATCTACAATATCAGCATTTTCAGAGATTGGTTGTGCTTCAAATCTGACAGCGACCTCATGATACACTTTCAGCAAGTCTCTTACAATCATGTAGTCAACTGCCTGTTTTCTTCCAGGCTTACCATTCTTTGTCAAAGCATCAAATGTTGCATAAGTGTCAAATGAATTATTATCAATAAATGATAACAGCTTTGAAGACAATGCTTTCGCGCACATGATGCTAAACTGCGAATCCATATTTGAGGATGCTGGGATTCTCAGATCTGTGTAGATCTGAATTAAACCTGTGCCTCTGAAAATAGGAAACTGCATACGATCTGGTGTTTTTGAAATAGAGATAACTTCGTCCATTGTATAATCACATGCAGATTCTGCAACTCTCCATCCATCACTCTGAGAGTAGCTAAGACCATCTACACTGATATGCCCAAGAATAACTTCTTTGACAATATCGATCATGCTGTAGAAGCTCATCAGTTCGATAGTATTCCCATTTGTCTTATCACAGAATACCTGGCAGAGTGCAACACCGACTGGCATTGGCCACTGTTTAAAACCGATTCTTGGGTCTGCAATATTTGTAGTGTCATGAATAACACCAACAAAGCGGAAATCACAGCCATTAGACTGTACCTTATCAAACTTTGCCAAAGATGGTGCGCTATTCTTTACTCGACCAATGTTTAAATCAAAGCATTTCTCGTAGCCATCAAAAACAATAGCATCTGGCTTCCTGCTTCCCCAACGTGCCAGCTGAATTACAGCTTTTGCGTATGCTTCGCGACCAAGATCTGCAGCCACTCTATCAAGGAACTGAATTAAATCATCTGGCGCTACACCAAGATGATCATCTGACTTGAATGTATAACGTGACTCATCTGCGTTATCACCAGATCCAATTTCAACCTTGCAAGGTACACGCTTATTGTGCTGCCAATACCAAATATAAAGAGTCTCTACAAGAGCATGTAAATACTCAAGTGACAGTGAGCACAAGTCTCCGCGATCGCCATGAGCAGGATCTTCACTCTCTGCAATGAATCCCATCCATGTATTCAAAGCATCATAATAACGCTTTTCATTATCAAACAATTCGTCAGTATTGTTGCTTGGATCACCAACTACAGTCTTTAAAATAGACTCATAAGCAGCTCCGCCTGTGTCAAGCATCTTTTGAACACTATCAGGGTCTTCAAATGTAGTAGCATTACTTCCATAAGGCTTACTTACTTCATCTCGTGCTGGCATGAAGTTGTGTAGATCGCGTACTTCTACCTGCTCTGCATCCTCATCCTCAGATGACAGATAATTAAACATGGCTTCGTATGCAGGAAGTTTAATGAATAATTCATCCTCACATGACTCCTGAAACTTAGTTTCGTTGTTCGGAATTGCAGCCATAGTATTTTTACGATTAGTTTCATTGATCCATGTTTTTGTCTGCTGTTCAAATTCCGGTGCAATTAAAGAAACTTCTACATTTGGAAGAAAATTCTGATCTTTTGTTGTAAGACTAAGTCGTGCATAACAGCATAAGATTGCAAGATTTGCCACTTTCTCAGATAATCCCTTGCTAACAAGGACTCTGATAAACTGCTGTGCAACCTCTGGTGGCACCTTTGAAGCCCCATTCATTCTTGATACTACACTGTTGTAGAATGAATTAATATTAAGACTTGTTACATCATTCGGAATAGCTCCGGTGATGATGATAAGTGGATTTGGGATCTCTGCAAACTTAGCAAACCCAAATGAGTACCCTGTGTAGGTAAACTGCTTTAAAGTACCATTGTCGTTGAGTAAATCAACAGCTGTTGTTAGTTTTCCTGCAGTCTCATCATAAAGAGCCAGTAATACCTTGACTTCTGCCTCAGTACCGGCATCATTATGCACTGTCATACTTGAATATATAAGATTCATATACCCTCCTAAAAATAAAAATGAGTTCACGAAAAAGTGAACTCACTAGTTTTTATGTAAAAAGGATCGCATTGTTTTACCAATGCCATCCCTACTCTTTTCAATCTTAAGCTTAAGCCATTACAGAAGATCCATCGATCGTTCCAGACTTGAAGCTAGAATCAACAGAGCCGACTTCTCCGATGTTAGCAGACTTTGCTAAAAACTCGGATACGTCATACAGCTCGTCAAAAGACTTCTTGAGTCCTACAAGTGATGGATAGAATCCTTCATTGTAGTCATTAGCTAACTTCTTTGCATTCTCAATAGCCTGTGGAACAAGATTGTTGTCATCTGCCATAGGCTTCAGTAAAGAAGCAAGTTCTCCCATCTTTGCAACTACATCTGTGTTAATTGCTTTGTTGAGCACTTCGTATGTGTTATGGAACTGCTCTGCATCAAGTTTTAAGTTACCCATTCTGCGCACCTCCTATTAATTTAAAGCAGCGTCAAGCTTCTTGTAGTAATTTAACAGTTCAATGATAGTCTCATTGAGCTGATCAAACTGCTTCTTAAATGCCTGTGCACCGTCTACACTGGCTTCGCACTCGCCAATGAACTTAGCTGATCCTGAGTCCTTTGCAAGATCAACAGAGCTTTCACATGCAGGGACAATCTTACCGAATGTCTCCTCGAGCTCCTCACGGATCTGTGCAACTTTCTCAATGTTTTCCATATCGAAATTCTGTGTTGCCATTTCTTATACCTCCTTGAGTTAAGTATAAACTACATGTATGATAAATAAGGGTTAGGGACCTTACATATCCTAAATTACTTATCTGGACAATACGTTGTAGCCAAAAAATCCTTGGCTCTTGTATTCACCTTGCCATTCTGCATCAAATAAAACACAGAGAACAACTCCAGAATCCTTTTAATATTATTTCCCCAAGATGCAAATTTGCTTTCCTGGACAAACACACTAACATAAATGCCATATGAACTTGCGGCCCTTGTTACGATGCCAAGCTTCTGAATAACCTGATCATCCGGATCCATAATAAAAGCGAAATAATATGGCATTGTGATACTACCAATATCAAGCATCTTTTGGTTGTAATCATCAATAGATTTCTCTCGACCAAAATTCTGCTGCCTTGACTTCATTTCAGTAGCATACGCTTCTATTTCATTTGCTAAATCATCTTGCGTACTGACAATTCTGAAAATACGCTTAGCAGGATCATTCTTATCTTTAACTTCTGGTACAAAGAAAAAGCAATCTTGGCCAATGTTAATCTGATCAAAATACACAACCTCATACGCTGATGGATGTAATCGTGATCTTATCTGCACATTTAGTAGCTTTATGAAGTTGATTGCTTCTTCATGATCTTTATACAAGAACAACGAGCTCTCACATGGAAAATTAAAATAAGAAATTTTCTGTGTGATATCATCAATATCCAGAAGAAATTGAGTGTTCAAAATAAAAGACTCGCCAGCTTTCTCATAATTCAAATAAACTGTTTGCTGAGAACTGAAGACATTTTGCATCTCTTGCTTGCGCTCAGCCAACTGTTTCATCAGCCCATCGAGTTCTCTCTGCAAAATACGCTTTCTCTCAATAGCATCTGCTTCACGCTTCTCAAGATTTACCATCTTTCCATCAAGTGAACTTTGGATTAAAGCACCATCATAGCTGAAAGAATCCTTAGCTGCATTCAGTGCATTCACCTGTTTATCAGTTAATTCCTGTAGCTTGTTCTCCAATTCAGTTACTCTGGCTTGGTGTTCTCCCTGCAACTCCGCTCTAGCAGATGCAGCTGCTTCCAAAGCCTCTTCTCTTAATTGAGCAGCAATACCATCAATATTATCAATGATTGATTTCTGTATTAGCAAAACCTCGTATACGCTGTATGTTCGCATAACATGAAAGATACTCAGCACCAAAATCAAAATCATGTAAATGGGAAATATGGTCTTATACAGGATCAAGAAGATTACAGTCACTGCAAGAGCCATTATAATCATAGCTCCCTTTGAATTTACGGAATTAAACTCAAGAGCCTGTAAACCTGATTCCATCTTTTTTAGGCAGTCTCCAATATAATCTTTCTTGCTAAGCATGGCTTCAGTCTTAATTTCGCATTCATTAAAGTAGACAATTGCCTTTTGAAGATTGTCTACCCCCAACTCCATTTTTGCATCTTTCAAGTTCTTTGACACACTTTTATACAAACGAGCTCCTATTAAATCCTGTAATTGCAATCCTAGCTTTTTTGACATATCTTGCAATTGTGCAAGCAAATCCTGCGTATCTGTGCATCTGGACATAAAGGCATCATCCGTTAATTCTGCAAACTCTGCATTAAATGAAGCATCCTCGTCTGCAATATCTTTTTTAATTTCATTGATTTGTAAGTTAATTGGATTGAGAATGCTATCAACATGCTGCTGATACTTTGCTTGATAGTCCGTTTGCTTCTGACTTTCTGAATTACTCTTAGCTGCAGCTCTCTCTTGCTCTATCGTGACCAATTCATTCTCGGTCGTTTTTATTTCTTGGTTCTTTGAACTAATTGAGCGATTTAATTGATGCAACTCTCTTTTTAATTCATCATAGTTACTCATTCATCATACCCCAAGATGATACTTAAACAGTAGCCAAGTGACAAATGTGTCATACAATGAATTGTGATACCGCATACTTCCATCAATATTATTGAATTGATTTGCGAGCTTATCATATGCAAAATCGATTTGACTTTTGGAGTATGGCAATGTCTTTGCAGCATCACCAAGCTTCATTCGTGCCTTTCCCATCTTATTACTAACAACTTTCATCAAATCGAAAGTCGATAAGAAATTTTTCTTGCACTCTCCAATGTTTGCAAATCTTTGAAAATGGAAATAATCTTCAAGTCCATTATTGGTTAAAGTCTGATTTATGATTCGCTCATCAAATCCACCAATGCTCCAATCAATCCACACAACCTGCTCACCATGTAACGACTCAATAAGCTTTAGCCAATTATCCTCAAACACCATCTGTTCTGAAAGTGTATGTAACTTCTCCTTACTTAAATGATGTGTATTGTATGCCTCTGCACTTATTGGAGCCTGTGTCTCGCAATAAAAGTTAATTGCACGCTCTGATTTAAAATTCTCATCCATCACAATAGCACTGAATTGAATCACCTCATCTGCTTTGTTCAGTCCTGTTGTCTCTACATCAAAAACAATATATTTCACTAAAATGCCATCCTTTCTGGTGTTATACCAACATTTTGATTTAATGTCGCATTATATGCCTTTAAATCAAAATCAAGGGAAATTGGGTCACTACAGCCTGTGATACCAGTGTAAAGACTCTTACTTTGCACAAGCCCATTTTGCATTAACTGAATGTATGTTTCATCATCCATTACCGCAATGAGAGATCCAAAATGCTTTAAAGAATACCATGCATCAACCATCTTCAAACCAAACAATGAAAGGAGCTGTGAAAGCGTCATATTAATTGCCTTAGCTTTTGCAGCACTTAACAAGAACATTGTAATAGCATGTTGTGACACAGTCTGCTTACTGCATTCGGCAAGCACTAAGCACGGAAAGTCTGGAAGACTCCTGAAGAAGCTCGGTGTACAAATATTGAGAATAACATCGTAAACCCTGTCCAAAATCTCATTAAATTTAGACTCGCTGATCGGAGAATAAACTGTATGTCCAATCATATATGTTGATCTGGCAGTGGCACACTTCTGAAAATTAACCAATTCCATTGCATACAATTTTTCAACAGTCACTTTTTCTTTAGCGTTATAAGCTGCATGCAAATACTGAAATATCGTTAAATCTGATTTTACACCATTTGACATTGAAACTGAGACATGAGTATTATCTACTCCGCAGAAGTACTTTGTAAGTATATCAACTACATTATTCTCGGAAGCAGTATACTTATCATTATGTAAGGCTAGGCATCCATATGTAATTTTCTTATCTTCATTTAAATACTTTTCAATCCATCCCATTGCATGGCTATTGTTTTTATTTGCTTCACCCTGCAAATAAGCAACTAAAAATGCGAATGCATCTGTGCAATCCTGCGGTGCTGATCCTGTATCAAGAATACCTGTAGCATAATAGCACAGATTATTTTTATTTCCATTTGCCCTAGGCAAGATTTCATTTATCGGAAATTCATCGAAATTTCCATACAGGCCAAGCCAATTTCGTACAATTGCCTCAAATTTCATAATAATCATTCCCCTCTTTGATAATATCATCGTAGCTCTTTCCGATATCATAAAATACCAGAATTAAAGCATAGAAAGCATTTCTACCAATCACATTTTTATGTAATAATTGAACAGCTGTATAAAAAGCTGGATTACCTGCAGCATACAATTGCTTTAAAACAACTATTGCATCCTCAGCATCTTCCAAATAGCGCAAACGATAATACTGCATGGTAATGGTATTCATATCATCCGATACTGCAGCTAAAAACTTGTCTGCTTCTGCTTCACTGACAGTTACTTGTCGTACAATGCAGCTCTGCAGAATTAAATTTGCAAGAGTTTCATTCAACGTATCAAAGGAAGCTATTCTTCGCTTTCTTTCATTAAACTCATTGATCAGACATTGCTTCACACTATTGCTCATAACAATCTCAAGTATTGCCCAAATGCCTGAAGTATCTTGCATTCTATACCTTGCAGACATCTCCTGCTTGTCAATCACGCGTACAATAGCATCACTCAGCAGAAAGTGTGAAAGTGCATAACTCTTTCCAAATTGAACCCAAGTAGCTGCAAAATTCTTCAGAAAATCATCTTCTGTATAGAAGAAAATCTCATGTTTTGTGCAGCCTGGCTCGAGTTTTAAATATAAAGGAACATTGTTAACATTATAAAACATAAAACCTCCTACAATTGTGCTTCCGCTACAATTGAATAAATCATCTCTACAGTTGGTTTTGGTGTACCATCAAGGACGCAGGCCCCCATTCGCGTAATAATACCCAAATATGTTTGACATTCTAACCACATAGAATCACGTTTTACATATGCACCCATAACCTTCACAAAATCCTCATAGGAGCTTTCAATGCCATTATGAACAAAAGTTGGACTTCCAGAAAAAGCACTTGCAGTTGTAATCTTCTGGAGCTCTTCCTGATACTGCGCCTCAGTCATTATTCTCGGTAATCCATAAGCCGTTGCATCTACTGGTCCATGATATACTGATGTTTTAAGCGATGGGAATTCATTATTGTTTCCCGGATACAGCAATCCCATAAAAACATCATAGGCAAAAGATGCTGTAAATCTCGTAAATCGTGTTAAATGAAATGCTCTGCAGATCTCTTCCTGGGTTAAAAAGTACGCTACTGTTTCAGCAGACTCTGTTGTAAGTGATGCCTTGCGTCCCCTCTCAATTGCCATTTTGTATAAATTGGAATTGAGAACTGCATCATCCTGTAATGGATTGAAAATAATGTTACTATTAATAATTACTGGCACAAACACATCCATTACTTTGTATATGCTATAGACCTTATACAAGGTCTTTATAAATCTTGAATCTCTTGAATTAGATGTGCAGTATACAAAATTTCTATAAGCAATTCTGGAGTATGACCAGAAATTACTCAAAAACTCAGCTAAATACTGAGGATCAATACTTTGTGTAGTTGGTATTGATACTGACTGCAGGTTTAATGTGGTTCCCTCTTTCTGTCGCTTTATCTGTTCCTCAGCAAGTTCTCTTGCATACACATATGCTAGAGACTCAATTGCAAGCAACTTGTACTCAGGGTACATCTTTATCTTAAAACTATTCGCATCCAGTTGTATTGGAAGATCCTTTCCATATACTTTTGTTGATCGTACCATCGCTGCAAGTGTATAGTATCCATTCTTGTATGGCACCCTGCCATCTCCATCTACTGTCTTCTTTTTAATGAAGAATCGTAAATCAATATCATCTGCATCTCCCTTACGCAGCTCGCACATAACTTGCTTTCCCGAGTACATAAAGTACTCTGCATTAAATAGGATTGAACAGGTGTGTATGTTGTTTGATCTCATCTGCTGAGCAATTTGCTCCTTAAGTCCCATTAAAATCCCTCCTTGATATATGTATCACCTGCGAGAAGTCCACCACTGACATAACTTGGTGAACCTTCTGGTACAACTGAACGGTGACTACAATAAACATAATATCTCACTGTCATTAAATACATGTTGACAGCAACTGACTTATGTCGAATATACTGCATTACAGAGAAAATACTATTTATTTCAGGGAGTTCTTCTCCGTCAGAAAAACTCAAACACTTACATGCTGCTTTAAGGTACTTAACACGAGTATCATCGCAAAAAGCTGTCTCAGCATTATGAAGACATGCCCACAGAATATGCCCACGCTCAGTTTTAGTGATCTTTGGCAGCTCTGGCTTTATCTCAATTACACTTGCGCTTGCATACTGATGTGATCCGCCTGCCCACTCCATAGGCTCTTCATTGATAGCATACTCTTTTAAAATGTCCTGAAGTCCCTGTAATGTAAATGTGTAGCACTCATTAAGAATAGCCGCTTGATTTATAAGTGGTGCTGACACTGGCACCCCTGTTTGTAAAAATAGTGAAAGACTCTGTACTCTATACACATCATATTTAATGCCATTGATTGTTTTCCTTGAGCTAAAGTCTCCAAATCCATTTGTGCCGAATTCAAGATCAGCCGGAATGCCATAATAAAATGGCTTCATTATAAGGCTACTATGATCTTCCACAGCAATCATCTTATTTATCAAGCCATCTTTACTCGTCATAGGTATGTAAATACTCATGGTTGACTTACTCGCCTTTATAGACGTAAAGTAAGCTACACCATACCCTGACCAATTATCTTCGCCTTCTGCCACTTCATCCAGCAGAATCACATAATCATTATTGCAGCCATTAGTAATAAAGGAGAACAAAGTATCCTTGTTCTCCCATGACATCACTGAACCTATAGTATTCTCTGGAATGCTATCGCCCGCAACAACCTGAACAGCAGGATTACACTGCATGTAATCCCCATCAAACCCGAAATCTTTTGCCACCTTGAAATCAATGAGTTCTGACAATTCCAATGTTCGGTACAACCAGACCTGCATAAAATCCTCAGTAGAGAATGCAACTTCGTACACATCTGGATTACTCTCTCTGCTATAAATCTTATTAAGAAAGCAATATTTAATACTGCCATTCTCGCATCGCTGTTTTAATCCTGCGATTGTTTCTTGCATGTTAATACTCCCTTCAATGCAAATACACTAGTTGTTCTATGTGATTTCACTCACGAAAACTCACGCAGGCTGTTACACCTGCGCAAGCTACTATAACGATTTTTCAATAATCGATGACAATGTTGAATACAAAGTTGTTGGATTCTGATATGAATAAGATCCACCCGATTGTAGATTCGTGTTAAAGGTACCGAGCATGATCCCTGCTGATTTCCCCTTATATCCGCTTACCTGTAAAGCATACAAGGCTGTCTGCATTTTCTGCAAACCCAGTGTATCAGCATCACTTCCTGCATATTCAGTCACTTTGCATGACTTATCAGCTGGTAATGCCATCATCAAATCAGAAACACTTTTCCAATTTTTTCGTATGCTTGATGCAAACTTATTGTTTTTGATCTTACTATAATTGAGGTATGTGACTAACGTATTCTTCGTTTTTGGTGTACCGGTTACTTTTCCGTAATCTCCCTCATTGAATCCAATAACAATTACGTAATCTGGCTGTACCAATGCAATATCATCAGCAATCTGCTGAAAAGTTCTTGTTGCAGTGTCACCAAAAACTGCATTAGGTGTATCACTTCCCTTAGCGAGTCTAGTTCCACTGTAAGCGTAGTTCACCGTGCACCCATCCTTCGCAAGCTGTGAACCAATTGAATAGCATGCATTCCAAGCAAGAACCCATGAATTGTACTTTAAAACACCCTGGCCTGTCTTGCTATAGGTAGCTGCTTTTCCTTTAAAGTAGCTACGACCAATTCCATCATTTGCAGTGTAGCTCCCTTTCTTAAATGAAGCTAATTTCTTCTTGTATGTATCATACGTAGCATTCTCTGATCCTGCAATGATCTTATAACCATTACTGTTTCTTGCTAAATGGGAAGTAGATTCCATGCCACAATACAATGGCACAAGATAAACCTTTTGCTCACTCATTGTTGTTGAATTAGCAGCTTCGTCTGCAGCATTCTGCAAAGAATCATCTGATGCAACAAGTGAGTCATCCTCTGCATTTGCACCAGACCCGAAATTTGGAGCCGGTCCAGAAAAATCATATGTTGGCAACTCTTTCAATTTGCTCTCTTCCACAGCAACAATGTCATACCCATGCCAAATATAATCAGTGTCGTTTGAGTAGGCATTAGCAGAACTGGTGTCAACTCCATCATCTGCATCTTGTGCATTAAAGTAATCGACGCCATCAGCATGCTTTGCTCTACTGCCATCTTCAATCGTCTGTTGTACATCCTCAACAGAACAACCAGTTACGATACTTACGCATAATACCGCAGCAATTAATGATTTTAATACTTTAATAAGTCAACACCTCCACCCACACTACCGCCGAGCAGATCAGTGAAGTAAATTGTACTAGAGGCACCCGGAACCAATGTTGCGTAGCTATCGCACAATTGTAGCATCCTGTGTGCTCGAATTACAGATGAACTGATAATATGTGAATATAAATGTAATGGCTTTGCTCCCTCGCACAAGCTACGCAGAACATCAATCACGATTAAACGTAAATTCTCATCACAATTGATCTTAGCATAGGCATCTGATAACAAAATCCTCTGTAAAGCACCAAAAGAATTGTAAGTTGTCAAAATTAAAAACAACTGATGCATGCTAATAAAGAACACCTTTAAAAGCTCTGTTTTCTTTACATCGTCTGCATCATCCCACATGAACATAATGTCAGATAACGTAACGTCCATGATCTTTGCAAATGCCCCTACACGGCCTGAGCCCAAGAAATCAACGCTTAATCTCTCATATGTTGCCTGCGGGAACTCAGCGTCAAACAGTTTTCGATAGATTTCAGCACATGTTGATAGGTCAACTTTATACCTTCCCACGAAGGCGGCATAATCAAAATCATCATTATAGACTCTGACGCCCTTATCGCCATCAATAATCAATGACAATGAGCCATTGTATACCTGCGCTTCTACCCGCATTCGAACTGGTTTGCGAGCAAATAGTTGTGAATACTCACCGCCATTAGCAACATTAAACAATCTCGCTGGTATGGTGTTCGAATTCTTGTCTTTCAGCAGAAATGTCGCAAAAGGCTGTCCCAAGCGCGATGTTTTAACTGTGCATGACATTGCGTATGCAATTACATCCAATACCTGCCCATCTGAAATTTTAGAAATATCAAGCAACTGTTCTTCCTGAGTGTTGCCCATTAATGATTCTGCACTAAGCATCCTCGTCTTCCTCCACTGACATGTAATAATAGTTTGATTTATCTGCTAGTAAGATAACAACAAATACAACGTCCAAAATTACATCGATGAGAAATACACCGATTTTAAAATCGGACTTATGTTTGAGATAAAACCATCCCAGCTCCACCAATCTTATCAAAGTAGCTGGCATTATTGGGATAATAGTATCGTAAATTATCTCCCCATCAACATTCGAAACAATCTTTTTAAAAAACCCATTTGCACTCAAAATTGTGAATGTCCAGCAAACACACATCAGGATTGTGAATATGTTAACATTCAATGTTTTCGTGCTTAAAACAGGAACGATGAAATTGATAGCCATCATTACAGCAAATAAAGCTGTCGCAATTCGTGTTAATAACAAAATAGTTTTCGTATATCTCATGATGCTCCACCATTATAACTTTCTAAGATCGCCTGCACAGATGCATCAATCTCTTCCTTATTTAAATAGGAGCTGCTCTGCGGCACTTCATCTTCTTCATCATCCAAATTGTCTAGTTCTCGTAAAACCTGATTATCAGTTCCTTTTAATGAATCTAAGGCACCTGCAAAAGCACTGTCAACATCCTCTTGAGTTGTAGTCTGTTTTTGCGAGAGTATCTTTTCTGTTTCATTAACAGTATCATCAGTAGTTGCTGTAAAGGATTCCGTGGTATTATCATCACCCTCAGCATCCTTTACAGCAGAATCCTTCTCTGTATTATCTGATGATACTTCATCACAATACAACATGCTTGTAGTCTCTGCATCAAGGTATCGATCTGACAAATCAATAAATGAAATTATGCACGCAGTAGCAAATAGCAAAATTAAAATCATGATACATCTGTTGGTGCTGATCCACCAGCTGCTCCTGAAGATCCTCCAGATTTATTTCCAGAACCTCCCTTGCCACCTTTACTTGCAAAGATTACAGCTGCAATAATTGCAATAAAAAGAAGCTTAGTTCCCATCGGGATATCGCTAAATGCTCCGGAAATTGCTCCAAATGCTAAAATTCCCTGTGACATAGTACACCTCCTATAATTTAATAAATTTCATCAGAACGTTTGGATCATTGAGATCTATTGGTGTTCTGTCTTGCTCAGACTTGCACAATGTAACTTTATAATCACCAATACTTCGTAGCGTGAGTAAATACTCCAAGCACAAAGGGAATTGACCAAGCTGAACCAGTTCCCCTTCGCACTCAAAGTACATAGGCAAACAAATTTCAGGGTTATCTATAGTGCGATCCCTAAAAAAGAAAAATTCATTCTCTGTTGTCACGCCATCTACAATCACGCATGGGTATTGTACCGGATCCAAATTATCGTTGAGACTATCGATCTCCGTTAACTCAACTTCATTTGCCATGTTATGCCCTCTCAGCGTAAATAGTTAATGTCATTTGCGTATTACCATCGGTAAGTAACTCCTGCTTCAGTGTACGACATCTTGACATGATATATGTCCACTCTGCTCTTGACAGTAATAATGTTTTGTACGACTCACCATTATGTGTAATACCGGTGACAAGATCTAATGTAAATGGAACGCCCTCCGTAACACATGTCACAACCTGCTCCACATACTGCTCGCATAAATTCTTACGAATATTAGATGAGAAAGCATAACGCTCCCCACCAAATTCATAAATCTCATGTCTGGAAAGCATTGTCACTTCTGGCGCAATATTAGCCATTCTTAATGGGATCACGCTGATACCGAGATCCTGTTCAATCGACTCCAGGATATCCGACAACCTTCCACGCTCATCGCGAATCTCATGGATCTCAATTGGCTCTACGTCACTAAAGGAAACAGGAACACTTGTTAAAGTATCCTGAGTTGGTGCTTCTAAATCATCAATATTACTTGTATCAACAGCGGATGTTTTGATCTCCTCTTCGATACCATTGTTGTTTGCTCCTACTTCATCAACTGAATATACAATATCCATAATTACCTCCGATTAATCTTCATCATTTTCATCTTCTTCAAACTTAACCTCTGAATAGTCCTTGCCGTATTCGTACCCGCTTCTCAAAAGGAAGTTAATGCTGTTGAGTACATTAAACAGAACAAAGCATCTTGTCAGTGGCAGCATTACCATAACATAGTAAATAAATTCTGTCTTAGGTATCGATGCATTGAAGAACTCTGCTCTCATTGCATTTACATCTTTCATCACAGCAATAAAAGAACCACCGAATATAAAGCTCCATGCAATAGTTGCCACGATAGCCCAACCCAATGCATAGTCCTGAACATCTGAAAAGAAAGCAATATTATCCATACTTACCCAAAACATTGGACCAACTGCCAAATACCAGATTATAGCTACTATGATAGGCGTAATTGCGCAGAGAATTGCAGCTCCCTTTGGGAAAATCATCAATGCATTAAAATAGGGTATGTACTTTCCGGCACCAGCCTTTGCACCAAATAGCTGATAATATTTATCGCACAAGCTTGGAAGTACATAAATCAGCTCCAAGGCAAGTATGATCACAATCATGTAAACGAATGGCATAGTCCTTGATAATGTGAAAAATGCAACTGCCATTGCAATCATAATGACAAGAACTGATGACATAATAATACTATTTTTGTCACTAGAATTAATTCCGCCATTGCTCATCAGTGATCACCCCCTGAAATGAAGTGGACAAGATCATCAATAACTGCTGAGACTCTAAAGCGCTCCGTTTCTGAGTTTACTGACTTCAGGTATGCAAGCATAAAAGACTTGAACAATGCTGCCGGGTATGCACTTAGCTTTTTATAGACAATCTCTAAATCCTCATCAGACAGAACCAATGCAGGATCCAAACCTCCAAGTGCAATTCTTGCATTCAGTAGCTTCAGCTTTTCAATACTTGCGGCGATATCGCCGTCATTGATTTCATCAATTAAATCTGGATCATAATCAATTACGTTACGAACACGCTTATGGATAACTTCTTCAGTCTGATATACTTTTACAGACTGTCTTGGTGCTCCTGGCTGCAGATAGTCTGGTAATGGTGTTAACTGAGGCTCAGTTGTATTTTCCTGTTCTGTGATAGCTTTTGCTTCTTCCTCTACCTGTGCTACAAAAGCCTCCGAAACAGCTTCTGCATCAGTATCATCACTCTCATCTGTCAATTTCACCTCTGCAGGAATCTCCTGAGCTTTGTGACCTGTGTGTGCATCAATAAACTGCTGAATGCTCCCACCTGCATCATTAACAAACTGCTCAGTTGCAGAATCAATCTTATTAACACTAAGTAAATACTTAAATGTAGATGCTGGTTCTGCATCTAGCATCTTGATACAATGCTCCTGCATATTTGTCACATTAGCCATAATCCACTCTTTAATCTGTGGAATTTGATGTGGTTCAAGAACAAGCGTAAAATCTCGCAATGCTTCATTGAACGAAGCACATTCTTCTACAACTGTACCAGCCACTTCATTCTTATAGCTCACAGTTAAAAAACTACAAATCTCTAACATTAGTAACCTCCTATACTTGCTAATTGAATTATGTAAATCAAATCAAAATAAGACTTCCCAACTTGTTGCAGCAACCCCTGTGTAGTCACAATACGCTCAAGGGATACATCGCCATAATCGAGAATCATTCGTTTTAACTTCCACTGCGGAACCTCTCGAATAGACTTGTCTTGAAGCAGCTGGGCAACCTCAGTATAATTTGAAATAGTCAGCTTTCTTTCGCTGACCAACATATGCACTTTTTTATACAGCTCTAACTCTTTCATGAGTGTTTCTAATATCCAGGGTTCTGCATATTGAAACTTGAAAAGAAACTGAAATACATCATCCTGATGCACATGATCCAATTTAATGCCCAAAAGATAGCGTGTAACATCAAAAACACTTGCGCTCTGATTCTTGTCAATCAACTGGCGTATCAATTTGTTATTTACGGTCCTGCCATCTCTCTGCAACGTTTTCACAGCGAACACAATATCACGTACATACCCACCTGTATAGCGATACAGGTATTTGGCAGTTGCTTCCGAGCATACTAACTGATCCTGTATCCAAAGCAAGGTAGACTCTCTATCTAATCTATGATTGTCAAAAAATTTAGTCTGTAACTGCGAGAGTTTGTCCTTTGCTTCTTTAAACTCTCGCTCATTATTGACTCTTATTATAATCAGATTATTTGATCTACCTGCTTCTAATTGTTGTAAAACCTTTATAGGTGTCTTCATACCTGCATAAATTAGCCACCCTGCAAATGTGAAGGGTGGTCTTGTTAAAAGTTCAAGTTCAGAAATTTCTGGTTTCTTTCCCAAATAATATCTAGCCTCTCTCGGAAATTTTGCATTGAACTTCTCAACGATAGAATCTATGCAATTATTAACATCTTCCCAGACTACTGCTATCATTCACCTGCAAACCTTTCTGCATACCCCTGTGTATACTCCCAAGCTCGCAACTCAGATACCATGCTTGCCATATCAGATGCTTCTGGATTTGAAGCAATTACCTCCAATTGATGCATCAATGTGTCATCGAAATTCATAATCTCAGCTATTGGCTGTATATTTGTACCAGCAACAAAGTATGCTTCGCTGACTGCAGAAAAAGTATTCATTACTGCATCCTCAGCATCAGTCATATAATATGCATTAATCAGTGTAACTGCATCAACACTGTTATTGTTAAAATCAGCAAATGTCCATTCATGCATACTGTTCATAAGCATATTCTTACGTAGATCAGATAGGCCGACATTTCCAAGTGCTTGCATAGAGTTAGTTTTTACTACAGCATTTAAAAGACCAACAACAAAGTTTGAAACGCGGAAATTCTCAAATTTAGCTTCGGAAATAGCTGCACCAAACAATATTGCACCAAGATGCTTTACCCTTGAAAACCGGTCTAAATTGTCGTAACACTTTGTAATGTCAACAGACTTAAAACGTCTAATGTATTCTTGAATAGTCTCATTCCCCAGGCGCATTGGCACATAGCGACCAAACACCAAATATGAAAGCTCTTCTTCTGCAGATGCAATCTCTTCGGCTGAAAAGACACCATGCAAGTAATACTCTGCCTCTGTGCAATTTGTTGTATTTGCGAATTCACTATAATTTTCACTGACAAAGCTTGAGATGATGGCATTATACTCTGTTCCAAAACCAAAATCTGTTTGTGCAAGTTTTAAAGCGTCCTTGCAAAATCTGTAATAATTACATGCGGAAACAGACTCTGATAGTTGCCGAAGAATTTTCCACTTCTCAGTTCCTTGTACAATAATATTTGCAAAATACTCAGGTGTCTTGCTTACTCCAAACTGTGAGAAACAATCATCCATAACAAGATTAACAGCAGAATCAATCTGCTTAACATCTGACAATGTCATTAATCGTGATTGCAATGTATTTGTATGCTGCAAATTCAAGCGACACCAGAATTTAAAATATTCACCTGAATATTTTGTAATGATCATACGATCGCACACATCATTCAAAACTCTGAATTTGGACTCACTTGTAATTACTTGCATGATCGAGTAAATCGAAGTCTGCTTATAATCCACAATTGGTACAAAAGATAAAGCATACTGTGACGCTTCTAAATCTGACCAAAGTGATGCATATTCAGTATTTACCCTTGAAACATAGGCTTCCAGTGCAGGCAAATTTTCTGAAAGAAACTTAAGTACGTCATTCCTGTCATCGGTTACTTTAACATTCTTATTGATTAACCCAGCTACTGCCATCAGATTATCAAAGATCAGTTTACTTGCTTTGTTTAAATCAACTGAAGATGAACTCACATATCTTTTTGTTAATGCTACTGTTAAATTAGCAATGATAACGTCATCGAATCGCAAATGCTTCTGTAGATAATCATTTCGTCCCAAGAACGTTAAAAGGCTTACTAAAGCCTTTCCTTTCACAGTGTTGTAATCCACACCAGCAACCTGTGCAACATTAGCTGCCACAATTGATAATAGTTGTGTGTTAGTATTCGCTACCACTTCTTGAGCAACTGGATAATTTGTGCTTGTGATTTGTGTGGTTACAACATTGCCAGCTGCAGGAGCAGTATGCTTGTCAGCCCAAGTGCTCAAATTGATATCATCACACCTTAGGACATCTAGGTGTGCATAAAAGTCTTTGACCGCTCGCATCCACTCATCTTCAGCAATGAAAATCTCAGTACGATTTTGTACCTGTCTGTGTGTTATGGCAGTTGCATTATCATACACCAAACTTTGCAATTCTGGCGGAAGCTGCGCTACAGTTGGGGTACACGAAATAACAGCGATTCCTTTACCGAAGTTATTTGCATGAGTTAAAGCAGCCCGGATCTCATGCTCATTTTCGTGCAAGAAATAATTTCCAGCTTCAATACACGTTTTGATAGGAAACGTTAATAATGCTCCGCACTCGCAAAAATTGGCTTCCGGGAATGCAATTAAACGAATTGATTTGTCGCTGGAATAAAATGTGAAATGCATCAACGCATTCACTTTCTTTGCCGCCTTACATCTCTGGCAAGTACACGTAAGGTCACCCCCATCAAACGTATCAATTCTCTCAATCATTGCATGCTCTTTTGTATTGTATGCAGATACAAATGTGTAAAATTGATGCATCAATCGCTGCGATACATATAACTTTCGAACTTCAGCATTTCGGGCTAATGTTTCTCCAACAATCTTATTATTCTTAATCGTTGATATGGAAGTGTCAATAAAATTAAGAATAGCATCACTATTAACGGTATTATATGTATCACTAAAGTTGCCTAATCCGCTCCTGGCATACGCCTGCAATGATCTGAAAATATCATAGCGATCAATCTCAATCTCGTTTATTGGAACACCTTTGCGTTCCTCCGCCGAAATAGCATCCCATGTAAACGAAATGATCTTTCCGCATACTTCACGCAATCCAGTGTCTCGAACGCTGTTCAATAATCTTGACTTAAACTGTGTTGCATTGCTGTCCTGCTTAATCTGCATTGAACTTGAGTAACCGATTGCTCCCAAAGCATTTTGATAAACCTCATTGATGTTCGCAGTCATATATCCAATATTCTGCAACTCCTGTGTGGCATCCCGTGCATACTTATAGACATGCTCTGCCTGTTCTACAGTCACATCTTCACTCAGCGGAAACCCAAGTTTAGAACACTGTAGCTGTAAATTAGTCAAGATTTCGGTATCGTTTGCTTCTGGTATTGCTACTTCATCTTTCTCACCAAAATCAGACAGCAAATCTTCCATATCACCAAATGCATCAGTAGCAATATGTGCTAACTGTGCATCTCGTGCATCCGTCATAACGTCTGAAAATAGCTCACTATCATCCAAATCATCAAGGTCATCAAATTCTGACTCTACTGATGGTTCCGATTGAATATCTGATTGCACTATCTGAGGATCAGATGCCTCTCCATAATCATCAAGATCATCAAAATCATCTTGTAAATCAAAATCACTCATCTGATACCTCCCTATCAATCTCTTCTACGTGTGACCGCAACAAATCATAAAAATCATCCATCTGCATCAAAACCGGATGCTCTCCAAACTCATCAGTTATCTTTCCTCTTGCCTGACCAGCTATAAACTTAGACGAACTCGAGGGTACTGTGTATAAAATAAATGGTGCCGATTGTAATGCTGTACATAATCTGAACTCGAAATATTGATATCCAGTTTTTCCGATACTTGCCTGATTGAGCACCTGTACTAACTCTGACTTTGTCAGGCTTGTACCATGCAAAGCATTCGATCCAGTGATACAAATATTAATCGTTACTAAGCCCTGTGTACGCATTGACTTATGAAACAGTCGCTCTGCATTAGCAATATCGATCAATGACTCGTATACATTATTGATTATCTCAGATGCATATACACCTCTGCTAAAACAAAACTGCTGTACACCGCCTTGTCTTTCAATCTCTGCTCTCAATGCTCTAGATGATTGAATACCATCAAATAGCTTTAATGCATTGCCACCTATACTTGTTATTCCCAGCCTGCTTATTAGTTCAGGGAATGTTATACTTCCAGCACGTAACTGCTCATTAGCTACAGCAAATTTTCGCGAAAGGTCAGATCCGCACTCCAATGGCCAATTTTTTGCAGGCACATCGAAAACATCTAAAAAAGAACCGGTCACAAATAGTGACGGTTCTCCTCTATCTACGGCTCTCTGATCCATTGCACGAAATTTTCTAAGAATCGTATCGCAAGTTGCATCTCCAAAACCATCGATGTTAGAACGTGTTAAAAACTCTGACATCCTGCATGCTTCTTTTTGATAGCACTTTGGATCACAGCACATAATTTGTTTTAAATTATTTTTGATTATGTTTTCACTACCGCACTCACAGCGATCAGGAAAATAGGGAGCGTACTGCTCAGGAATTAAACCGGAACTTTTTGCATCAGCTACTGAAACCCAATCCATGTAAGCATCATAGTGATCATGCTTCTCTCTAAATTCAATAAAATTCATAACTACTCCTGCGCATCTTGCTCTTTTGGATTATCAACAACCTGCATGTAAGAAATAACTTTGCCGCCTCCCTCAATGTTTAGAACTTCCATTTGAACTCGGCAAACACCTTCTTCATTCAAATCTTTGAAGTAATAAAAAGGAACCTGAATTCTATATTTCTTACCTGCATAGGTTGCTTCTAACCAATAAATCTCCATTCCGTCATCAATAATACCTCTCTTTGCCACATATGATACATAATCATAGACATAGTCACGACTTGTAACATTGTATGTTGCAGAGATATCAACGCCATTGATGTCCTTCAATGTATCATCGGTATCAAACACTTTTGATGTTGTTTTGCTTTTACTGCTTGTAGAATAATCAGCTTCTCCAGGATCAATGCTGTCACTATTAACGACCTGATTAGTCTCTGCAGAATAAATAGGCTGTCCATTCTCATCGTAAATATAAGGATCTTCCTCATCAGAACTTGCACCAGTGCCATCGCTTAGCTCTGTTGACGACACATCAGAAATTGAATCTGGTGAAGATCCTTTACCATTAGTAAATGCATATACAAGTCCAACGATTACGACTATTCCAAAAGCTGCAGCAATGTATAATAACTTTTTGTCTTTTGTCTGACGCTTCACGTTAAAATCGTCATCATCGTCTTCTTCAACAACATCATTTTTGGCATCACTATTAACATCTGCCTTCTCTGCCTTTGCTGTTGACTTAGGAGTTTTTGATGCACCTGCTTTCTTCGTACTCGACTCTTCCTTTTTTGATGCAGTTGCCTGTGTTCTGTCGAACCCAATAAGCATTATCTGTTCCTCCAATCCTCATTTAAAATTTCAGTTATCTTCTTATCTATTTCATCGAATTTGGATTTTGGTGTTATAGTTATCCATCTTGTTAGATTACCGAGGCAATCTCTGAATACCACTTGCATTCCGGTGGAACAAGAGAATGGTGCTAAAACCCTTTTTATAGCACTAAGTTGCTTTGGTGAATCATAAGAGATCCTAAGCTGTGAACCAAACTTTTTAATAGACTGATACTCAGGCTCCTTGTATAGTAAGTCATTTACTGAGTGCGCCTCCCTACTAAAATCCAAAGATTGCGTAATGTCATACTCGCCGGAAGCCACTTCTGTGTCTCTCTCATATGTCATTCCGAGCTGATCATCATCAAATGACCAATAATCATCATCCTCATCTTGACCATACTGCAACTCAATATCAATATCATCAATATCATCTAGTGGTGCAGCATCCTCATGCACAGCAACTTCAGCTCTAGTTAAGTGTTTCAGCTCTCCATCAACATCCACATACTCTTTTCCCTCTGGAAATTGCGTTAATGCCCATGATTCCAAGCGACTTGCCCAACAATAATTGTAGTATAAATCCTCATCGTAGACGTCATCGCCTGCAGCAGCAATCTTAAAGTCTTCTTTGTTTACAGGATGATTCATAGGGTAATCGTTCACATATGCTCTTACCGTGTAATTATCAAACTTATCAAGAAGCTGTGGTATATCAATAGGGCCATGATCAATATCCATGATCATTCTAATCACTTCACCAATTCTTGATTCAACATATGCAGCTCTCAAAGGCTTAATGAAATCCCATGGATGATCAAACCAATAACCCTGAGCAGGATCTCCATTCTTTAAGAATTTTGGATCTGTTTTCTCTGGTGCAAAATCTCCAGCATTCCAGCGGTCAATCATTCGTTGTACGAAAATAACTGGTGCCTCTCTTGCATCATCCTTACACTGCTCCCAAGTATCACCAATATTAATACCAACGAAATAATTAGTATGTCCTTTCATGGTTATCATACAAGCCTCTTTTACAAGCTTGTAAATATAAATCGGATGAATACTCTTGTGTACACTACATAGCAACTCATCATGGATAAGCATATGCCAAATAATCTTATCTGCAATGCCTTCCTTGACACAACTCCAATAAAATCGTGTGAGAATTGTCCTGAATACTTCGGCTGCATAGGATTGAATTGGATAGTTTCCGGCTTTTCGTCTAATAGAAGCCTCTTCTGGTGTATAAGAGCCACCTGCTCTTCTAGCCTTATCAGCTGCAGTCTGTCCTACATTTGTTAAATCAAACACTCGATAAAAACCAAGCTTATTTGTTACGCGTCCAACTGGCTTTGGTATTTTATTACCAGTTTCATCAAGTAAATACTCCTTGGTTTTTGGATCTTTTTTGTAGGCATCAAGGAAAAACCGCAAATCGTCATTAATCTTCCACTCTTCCAGAGCTTGCTCTCGTGCAGTCTCAAGTAAAGTGATAATTGGTGCATTCTTCTTTTTCCATTTATCCAGTGTAACCCTTGTCTCAACAAGATTATCTGGTGTCACTTCACCAAACATACTCTCGCACAAGCTTCTATCGCCAAGACCGTATGGCACACCGAAGGATACACTTTTCGCTTTCTTTCGCTGCTTCTTGGAAACCTGATATGCTGGGATATTGTTAACCATTGAAGCTGTCTCTGTATGGAAGTCTTTTTCTGAATCCTTCATTCTGTCAATCATGGTGTCATACCCTGACAATGAAAGCATAATGCGATACTCAACCTGGGACATATCAAAATCCAAAAGCCAGTGATCATCATCATAGGCACACACTAAAGCTTTTAGATTTGCTTTAATTGTCTGCAATGGATTAGCAATACGACGTGTCTCTATTCGAGCCATGTTGTAACCCTTAAACATTTTACCCTCAAGATTCTGCTCAATGATTGGCTTATAGTATGATGTATATTCCTTGTTCAGAGAAGCATACTCTTGTATGATTAAAGCCAAAGGATATTCCAACTTATTAAAATCCTCTGCACTTATAAGGCACATTGACTTTGCTTTCTTTACATCAGACTCAGAACCATTCTTTAATAGCTCATACTCAGCTCTATCTGCACCATACCGCAAAATATCTTTCTCGAGTTTTCTAGCAGCACTGTGCTCTGCCCTCTTAACATCTACGAGCTTCTTCATTACGTACTTATCAACTTTTGGCTTCTTTACTTTTCCATCAGTATAGGCGAAAATTGGATAATGCAAAATCTCATAGAGTACATGGATCAATGAAGATGCCTTGAAGTCAAATCTGTACACAGCAGATGGATCAACTTGAATTCTCTGCACCTTATAGTCAAATTCTTCTTCTGTACAGACACCAGTCATGTAGGCTGACTCAAGCAAAGAACGCTGTTCAGTATACTCCTGATACGCACCAACATAATGATAAGCAGCTTCTTTTAAAATGTTGATATTGGCAGCGGTCTCATCAGCAAGAGAAACTACCTTGTCCGGGTATGTCATCATTCCATAATATTCACTAATTGCCAAAATATTTGGTAAGTCAACATCTTGCTTTAGATAATAATGCCACTGATCATCTGACATTAGCTTACGTAAAACAAACCATAGCTTACGAGTATAGTCAACATCGGCACATCCGTAAATATTTGCCACTTCTTCATCAACTAAGTATTTGTACTTGTCCTCATTTCCTTTGCCAAGAATATCAGTCAATTCAGGAGTCTCATGATTAAAGAACTTTCGTGTAAGGATTTTAAGCTTCTTATTACCACGAACTGATTGTGGGTTTATATCAAAAGCCATCTGTAATGTGTCAGCATCAAACCAAATATCAGACTGATCTGTCTGATAACATGTTCGTCGATCGAAAGGTGCATTATGTCCAACTAAGAAGAACCACGATCTATCGACTATCACTTCGTGCCTTACAAGATTATCAATTACTTTGCTTGAAGTGTCATCGAGCATACGAACTGGCATGTTAGTATCTGGTGCTTCTTCCCAATATTCTATTGTTCGAGTACCTTTGTATTTCGCAAACAATTCCATCAGACGCTTTAATGTATACTCAATATCAACATTTAAAAAATGCTCCATATCATTGAATATAGCAACACCTTGATCTTCTTCCCAAGACAGCTGAATAGATACACAATGTGATCGGTCTGAGTTATCTTTTTCCAAATTTAACGTGTTTAAACCAGTCGTTTCCGTATCTAGTGAAATTACAAGTGGTTCTCCTGCCTCATGCGAGGCAATGGCAGCCTTTATGATTGGCGTCATTACTCTCAGTTCAAATTCTCGCTTATTCTTTACATTGCTATAATTCTTTAAAATTGTATCTCCGGAATGATACCAGCTCATGTCAAGCACTGCATCGAGATCTGAACGTCGAATTGTTTTAATTGTTGATACTAAAACTTGGTTAGTGTCTGTTTTGTTGGATGACTGTAATGTTATTCCCTTTAATGACGGCACAAACGTTGATTCAACCATGTCCAAGGAGAACACACCATGTGCAATCTGCAAGGCAATCATATCACCATCCAGAGTTTTCTTTGACAAGAATAACTTTGTGTCTGATCCCTCAAAAAAGTTCTCCAAACCGCGCTCAGTACGAGTCTTCTTATTTAATACTACATTCTCTTCTGTGAAAACATAATTAGATGCATATGAAATATTATCTAATGCTATTCTAATAACATCGCACTCACCATAATGCTTAACGGCACCTGATACTAATGATCTTGTATAAGCGCCAAGCAAGTGTGCATTTGCATTTGCTCTTGTAAGTTGCTTCGGGGAGGTTATTCGTTTTTCCACACTGTAAAAATCACTTTGATCCTCATATGTATAAACGCAGTACACAACTTGTTTTACATAGTGCTTAATTGCTAAAATGTATTTTGCATCATTAATTTTGACATCTCCTACAAGTGTCACAGACCAGCACCTCCTTTACTGCATATTCATATTTTTCATAACATTTCGGTTTTAATGTGAATGAGCCACAATCACCATAATTAAGAATAAGATCTTCTGTTATTGGCACATCAGATGTGAGCACTAATGTTGCAAAATCTCTGCTCCTACACACTGCATGGTCCTCATACAAGCCGCGAGATGCACTAATGCATGAGATCAAATAATTCTGAATACCATGAATTTCAGAAAGCATTGGACGTACAATTTCAAAAGCGAGTCTATCAATTAATGCCTCTCCGACCTCTTGCGTCTGTTCGCATAAGCTTTTCTGAACTGAAATGAAGTATTCATCTAACTTCTTGTCTATGCCAAACAGTGAATCAAATGTTACATCATACTCACTGTTGATCTCCTTCAAACCGAGCATTGCCATGCTTATCTCATGATAGTGAGGAATGCTTCGTACGACTTCCTGGTTGCAACCGCTAACAACATGCAAGAAATAATCTAAGCAATCTTCGAAACTTAACACAATCTGATATTGCTTTGCGTACTCACCAACGCCAAGTACCTCCAAATCATACAGATTATCACGTATTAGATCGTCTCCGATGTCCTCATACTGTCTTGGCTGCTCAGCCAGCTTTTTAAGATAATTCACATACTCGCACACAACATCGTGATTACTGCAATTAACCAAGTCATAAATCTTATTTAAATCGGCATCCTTATCTAAGTTAAATCCTCTGCGCATCAGGTAGCCTGAACATTTTGACATGTCCTGTTTTCTTCTACGCGATTTAAATAAATCTAGCTGCAAAGCCATTCAAGCCACCTCCTGCTTCTGGTTTATTTTCTGACACTTCAATGCTCACTGCATCTTTTCTCATGGGAACGTATTCTGCATGTTCCATGTCATAGAGTCTGTCCTCTAATATAGATACACCATATTCTCTTAGAATTTCTTTATTCAAAGTTGTCTTTATAGTTTGTCTTGACCCATCTGCAAAGACAAATGTGACATAACCAATTTCATCTGTTAGTTGCATAAAACCTCCAAAAGGAAAGCACAGCTTTTACACTGTGCCTTCCTACTCTTTAAAAACTCCATAAAAACTTAATATCATCCGCAGTCATAAGTCGTCTTTGCATTTCGCCATTCTTCAGGCAATAGCACACGTAGCCATAACTGTGATAATAATAAGTATATATCTCTGTCTTTCGACAAATCATGTTGCCATCTTTTGTGAAGAAATTATACTTATTCTTTTGTAAATGCAACTCTTGTAACTGTTGCATGATCTCAGCAGTCTCCTCTGTGTAGATAAAACTGTCACTTAAAATCTCATTGTCCACCTGAACAAAAGCAGACATTGCATCAGAATCGAAATAATCCTCTTCATGAATCGATCCCGCAGCCTTGTTCTTAAAATAAACACTAAGCTGATTTAACTGTTGTACTTGCTCCTGAAAAGCATCAAGCATATGATTCAATGAATCTAAAAGCAACTTGCGGCTCTCCTTTGAATCTTCCAACTGCTCTTCAATTGTCATGCATGCTGCAGATGCAGGTAGCATTGCCTTCTTATTTAAAGAAAACAAGCATACGATCTCATCGGTATCCGTAACTTTCTTTGGGATACTCATAAATGGAATATCTTTTGTATGATTCAGCATTAACTGAAATGCATTAGATACTTCATAAGACTTACGCTTTGCTGGCTGTTCAATCAAACCAGATGTATAATACACGAAGTCTGAAAGTTGTGCACAAATGCTGTATGCCTTATCAAGATATGCCTTCAAATAGTTAAAACAATTGAAAACTTTGAAAATATCATCATCAGCTAGATTTGAGGCAAATTGAATTCCCTCACTCTTTCCAAAAAAGACATTGTAGCAATAAGTAATACCAACACATGCAAAAACAAAGAACTTAGAAGTTGCACCTAATGCATCCTCGTATCCATCCAGCTGTGCTTGATCCACACTTGGAATAAGCTCCTCAATCTTTGAATGTAATGTGTTACCAAAGTTCATCAAAAACTCTTTAGTTATCACAAATATAGATGCATCATCTACAAGCGGAACCCCACATTGCTCAATCATAAGCTCAAATACAGTCAGCATTTGTACACCTAAAATATAAGCGCTTTTGCTGTGATACAATGACTCGTCAAAATCTTGATTTTGCGGGTCAGATATTGCTTTTATTTGCGCAAAGGCACCGGCACTTGGTGACATTACATAACTTCTGAAGAGATTATAAAGTTTTGCAGCATCAAATGTGTCAAAGAGTTCAGCATTTGGCTCACGCTTATGCTCAATTCCTGGATAGCCAGAAGCAAAAGGCTGCTCCAAATAAAATTCATTTGCTAAGTCATCAACAACTTTCGCCATGGCGTCTGCTGAATTAGTACTGCGGCTAACATGTGCATACTTATAAATACAAGAAATATGTCGCTTACCTAATGCTTGCAATTCAGCAATATACTTAATAGAATCTTGAGCTGCTAGAATACTCTGTACGCTAGACCCCTCTCGAAATCCGTCAAATAATACCCCGAATCTATTGTTATTTGTAGAAATCTCATGGAGCATCTGATCAATAACAGAATACCCATTGATGTACTCATCAAATGACTTAAACCGATTAAGATAGGCTGCATCACGAAAAATAGCAGTTGGAAAGTCATTAATAGAAACTCCAGTCCTTCCTTCATTAGCCTCAATATATCTAATTAGATCATACATTGCTTTATAACCACTGGTTAGAATCTCAATTCGTTCTCCCTCAGTGTAATTTAGTGATACGACATGGTCTTCTGCATTAAATAGACGATGCCCATCTGCATAATCCATATCCCTTGTTATTTCGAGAAGTTTATTCTGAATATCCTCAAGATCATTGATAGAAACACTTCTTGCAAATCTATCATTCAAATAATCTGCATACTTTATACGATCCTTGATTTTGCCACGATGTGTCTCATTACTAAATGGTGCAATAGAATCTGACTTGATACTTATTGGATTTCCTCTGTACTCTGTATAACAGTTTGCTGAAAAATCCTCAATGATCTTACCAAGTCTTGCATCACAGTGATGCGAGAAGATATCGTACACCACAGGTGCATTTAAATGCTGAAACAGTAATTTTGATGCTCTGTTAATTCTAGTGCAAATCTCAGCAAATGGGATTTCATCAACGCTAGAACCGTCATCCAATTCAATAAGATTCAGCTTAGAAACGCTACTATCGCCAACTTCCAACTCTTGCCCGCTACCAAATAAAACTGATTGAATCTTTGTGCCAGCTCTGTCAAAATAATACACTTTTACTGGTTTTCCACATAATGAAGAATCAGGATCACCAGTAATCGTTCGATATATTTCACTATGTGGTGTAATAGACGCCCGATAATTCTTATAAAAATCATCCAGTAGCACCTTGTAATCCTCTTCAGTAAGATTACGAACTTGTCTGTATGAGAACTTATTCTTAATCGCATAATTTATTGCAGTCTTAAATGGCTGCCAAAACATGCTTGATTTAATGTAATGTACAATTAGATAATTTGGTGGCACTTCATACAGCATCTTCATTACCATAGCATATAATCGTTGCAATGTATCCTCAGTTCCACCAATCAAAGACTTAACAGATACCAATGTCTGATTTGTACGATAACTGCTCTCTTTTGCTTTTAGAATTGGAGTCTCAAAAAACCAACGAACAGTTGTAAAATCAAGGCTCTCATTGGTAATACTAGCCAATTCCATAATACTTCTGTTAATGTAATTCCGCTCTTCATTAACAGCCTGTAGCACTTCTGGCGAATTTACTTCCCCGCCAACAACACCATGCCCCATCAAAGTTGCATATGTTAAAAGCTTTCGTGCCACCTTAGCATAACCCTCATTGCAAATTTGAATACTTAAACAAAACTGAATATCGTATGGATTAAATCGATAATCATAAAATTCGCCTAGTTTCATAACACTCTCCTAAATAACACTACAAGGATAATACACACCACAATCATTTTGATAATCAAAGGGAAATTATTGAATATCGAAAGTACTGCATGAAGAATTTGCTGTATCACCCACCAAATTGCGACAAAGATCAAAATAACAACCTTCTGTATTGTAAATACAACGCTGTCAAACATCTTGGAAACATATCCCTTAACAACACGATAATCAACATGATCACTCTTTGCTAAATTACAATCTCTGCATGCTGCAACCAAATTAAATCTAGTGTTGCGACCGAGTGGACTATTCAGTGGGAGTATGTGATCTACGCTGACATTATGTGCTCCAAGTAACGGCCTGTGACAATAAGCGCATGTCCAAACACAACCAAATAGACCTGGATTATGTCGGAAATATTCTGCGCGGTAATCCATTGTAGCCCTTTTTCGCTGACTGTATGTCATACCATCATTTCTTCGCATTAAGACTCCTTGCTTTTGCGTTTTAGTTTAATAACAACTGCTAAGACTAATAACGCAACTAAAACAAAAATCACTGATGCTTGCTTGTTCTTGACAACAGTATTAACTGTGGACACCAGTGTTTTCTTTTCTTGAGTAACTGTCTGCTTTGATACTGGATAGTAAACAGTTACCATCTCAGTATTACTTATTGGCGACTCAAATTCCGAATCGTTTTCAGTCTGTTTATCATTTTTATCAGTTTCATTAGTGATCTCTGTATTTAAATCACTATTATTGTCAAATGAAAAATATTGTGCTGCTTGCACATTAATAGGAAGCAAAAGGAGTGCTAAAACTAGCACTCCTTTCACTAAAATCCTACTAAAAATCCATGAGTATCGGTGAAGCAGTGTCTGATACTTTTGCCTCTTCTGATACTCTCTTTTCTCCAAAATCTTCATAATCATTTCCCTCATCAGCATCCGCATCGTAGTCATCGAATTCATCCAATGAGTCGTCTAATTCATATGCAGTGCTATCTTCAGGTTTACTTTCTTCTGCTTGATTTGCATGTGTCTCGACTGAGAAATTCATCTGAACTGGTGATGTAGTATCTACTGCAGCATTTGACTCTGCAGGCTCACTTATGATGTCTGATACCTCCATCTGAACTGGTGATGTGGTATCAGTAGCTTCTGTACCATTAAGCATAGCCTCAAAGTCAAAGTCATCAAATGCAGATGATGAATCATCTAATGTTTGCATTTCAATTTCTTTATAAGAGACATGTGGAAGCACTGTTGGTTTGATTTTCTTCTCCGGGACATAAGTACTCTCTGCTATGGTGAAATCTTTTGGAACACCACTTATAAGATCAGTACCAACTGCAACATCGCCTAAAAGTGAGCTATTGTATTTGTATGGGCTGCTGTATGCCTTAACGCATAAGGAAGCAGCAATACTCTGTACTCGCTCGAATGACAATGCAGCCATGGCTCCTGATGTATCCATAATTACTTCAGATCTCGTACTGAGCTTAGGTGAAAACATAACCTTACCACTTGCTTTCTGCAGACTGGTAATCTCGTATGATGATCCTGCCTTAAAGTTTGGATCCTCTGAGTAAAATACCTTACCCTGTAGATTCTGTACTCTCGCAAAGATTTCAAAATGTCTAGCATTGATTTCGATTCCTTTACTGCTGAATGTTTCATAATAGTTCTGCAGCCAAGTCACTTGCTTCTTCCTATAAACTAATTCAAAATCATCAGTATCGGTTATTGATCCATCTTCTGTTACAGTAGTAATATCCGTTGGATTAGGAATTTGACAAGTTAATGGTTGTGATGCTTCCACCCAATCACCATCAGCGCATGTGAGTAATTGTGCACTTACAGACTTCTTGAATGTACAAGGTGGTAACTGTGTTAAGTCATCCTTAGATACAGGACAGTCGCCATTTACGCTACACCCAAAGCACAAGTCGCAGTCTTTATTGACTGGCTTAATGCTCACTGTTGCAAGCTGACCAAGCTGCTCAATCTGTACATACCCGCTTCTTGGTGCAATCAATGCTGGGTTCTTTACAGAGCCATCCAGTAGGCTACTAAATCTTTTAACACCATCGTCAATTGCTGCACCAGCTACACCGCCCTGATTAATCAGGGAAATTGTAAGCTGTGCTGATGGTTCTCCAATTGCCTGAGCTGACTCTGTTCCAACAAAATCGCCAACTGCTGGAAATGTTAATGAAGAGAATTTCAATCCGTAACAATGAGCGCAAACGCCATGCTCACTCTTACAATCTAACAATATCCTCACTGGCACTCTTGTAAGATTCTGTGCTTCAATATACTCAATTGTCTTTTTGGTTGTCACACTAACTTCTTTCATTTCGCTGTCAAGAACAGCCTGTGTGAATGGCAAGTCATTACACTGTCTGTGTAATAGCAGAGATTTGCTGCATGGATCCATCTTGTACTTAAACGTGAATCCGCCATCTGGTGTACTTACGCTACGAACATGACACTTCTTCAGCAATGCGACAGATTTTACTGTCATACAGTCATTGTGCATTGTATGATTCAGCTTGCAACGATTTACTTTATCTGCTTTCATAAGCTGCTTACCGACAACGGAATCAATCGAGATCTCGTAAATTCCATCGGTAACTTCAATCGAGTGAAATCCGCCATTTTTGATTAAAACAGTGAAATGCTCTGGCTTGATCTGCGTGTCATCATCTGACATCCTAAACATCTCTTTAGTCTGCTTGTCACCAGGAACAACTGTCTTTCCAAGAAGATTGGCATTAAACCAGTCAAGAGATGGCATAAACTGTGATCTACTATCATCGATATCACCATATTTCACATCATACCACCAGTTTGTCTTACCACAATCATTCTCTACAATCTTGAAACCACTTGTCATGTAGACACCTTTATGTGTGGCATAGCCAGCATCTGGTGTTTCATTTTGTGTTGAGGCAAGACCTTGTTTAATACCGTAGCTTGTCATATGCACATCGAAAGAACCAAGACCCTGCAAAAAGCTATGAGTTACCGGTGTCTTTAATGAAGATTGCTTATCCTTTTGTAACTGTGGTAAGAAACCGCACATTCTCATAATCTGATCAGCTTTACCCCTGGCACCAGAATCAAGCATGATAAAGATATTGTTATTTCGCTGAGTTAAACTCAGCTTATCCATCAGCTGCTTCTGTACCTGCGAATGAATTCCCGTGCAGTACTCAGAATCTGCATCGCCAGTACCACTATAAAATAATGATACAATAGCGTCATCTTTATCTTCTTCCGAAATTAAACCATCGAAATAATCCTGTTCAATCTGAACACGTAAATCACTCGCCTTTTCCAAGCCTTCATTACAAATCTCGTTCAATGATTTAGCATTCAACTCGATAAGTTTCGGATCAGTAAGCTCTTCACTCTTATCAACTGGCTGTAACATCATATCTTCCAATGATAATGAAATACAGAATTTATCTGCATACTCAAAGCCAAGCTCTGTCAACTTCTGCATTGTATCAATACATGTTTCTTGCTTGGCGTTATAGCAATCCATACAAATGTCAGCTATCTTGAAATAACGGAAGTTTCCTGTTTTGACATTACCGCCGGATCTCCAAATGCCATCATATTTCATCTCGCAATATAATTCTGTTCGAATGCCTGGTATCTGCAAAGGATTTGTAAATGGCTCATCGGTAAACCCACCAACCACATAATTCAAGTAAAGCCGTCCAATAGTACCTAAATATTTCTTTTCATTACATGTAACGCATGCAATATCATATGTATGCACAAAACCGGCATCCAGATCTGCAATTAACTGCTGTGGCATACCATAATGATAAATATCCCTAATATCCACATTGATGCTCGTTGCATTATTTTTAAGCATAGACATGCAATACAATCCAAGCACAACATCCTGTGTATGCTTAAGGATTAAGGAACTGTCTTTTGGGTTGATGTAATCAACACTAGGGCTAAGTAACCTCAGAGCTTCTGCCTTTGCTTCCTCAGCGATAAGTGCCTGAATCCACATCTGATCACCGTCAAAATCGGCATTGTATCCGGAGCACACTAATGTGTGCACATTTACTGCATTCTCTAATACAATCTTTGGTCTGTATGCTCTAATAGCATACTTATGCAGTGATGGCTGTCGACCACTGAGCACCACCTGCTTTACATTACCATTTCGACCTTCAACGCAATCATATATCAAATCAGTAACTTCTTCATACGCAGTTGAATCTGTCATTGTAGTATTGCCAGCAAAAGCTTTATCCCAAATCTTGTAAAACTTTGTACGATTACGTTTAGAGCACTGCAAGAGCAATTCAGATACAAGCTGCTTCTTCATCGGGAACTGACTCATCCAACATTGTGAGAACTTGCCAATAATAAGGGAACCATACATCTTTGTTGCAAGAGTTAATGGAATTCCAATCTCAGTTGGCTTCATCCTTGTATCATGTGCTGGAATAATTGTAGTTCTTCCAGAGCAATATACTCGCTTAGACTGTACATTTGTTCTGAGTTTACCATGGTCGCCATGATCTCCATCTGGTCCTCTAAAGTACGTCTTGATGTTCTTATGCTTCTTCTCTTCAATAGTATAAGAAGCCTTTAAGCCGCAAAATGCACAAATAGCATCATAGATAGCATATGCAGCTTCCGTAGTAGCATTACGATCATAAGCTGCAACTGCAGATAAAATCTTTGCATAATGCCAATCAAAATCCACGTGATCCGTTTGGCGGCTCATTGCAAACTTTGGTCTATAAATCTGCGGCATAACTGGAAATGCAGAAATCACATAATCGCTTAATGACTCAGATGCATTAAATAAGGATATTTCCTCGTATGCCTTAAGACGATCTAAGTATCCTTTTTCAGAACTGAGTGCAGGATCATCAGGTCGCATATCATTCTTCAAAAGCCATTGATCTACAGCACCTTTCATAGACTGCTCCAGGGCTTTTGTGTTAGAGAAATCAAACATCATAGCAATTGCAGATAAGCCTGTAACAAGCTCTGCAGTTGCATCTGATTCTTCTGGCAAACCTGCATATTCATCTGTAGAGAGCTTCGCAGTTCTGTACAAGAAAAACTTTTCAACCGGTGCATTAACAGCTTCTACCATTAGACGACCGCGCATAATGTCATCTGCAGTCTTTGCATTAAATGTAACGCCATCGACTTTGATAAAGTGCAAGATGTTTGAATTCTTGATAAAGTTAGGATGCACTAAACGCACTTTTAAATCTATCCAGCTCCAAATATCTCTTGCCTGATCTTTTACCTCATATCTAGCTGACCCGCCCTTAAAAATAGAAGCATTATGCAAGTTCTCCACGCTGTCTACTGGTGTTGCTGAAAGGGCATGAATTGCGGCATCTGTTAATGGTCTGAATTCAAATGTCTGCTCATCAAAGTTAGTCTTAAAATCAACTCCGAGACTTCGATAGCACACAACCATGGTTGCATTGTTGCTGTTATTACCTTCAACTTCGAATGGTGCATTTGAACCAGCCTCCAAACTCTGCTGAATTTCAGTTCGCTTCCCGATATTAGTTGACTGATAGCTATAAATTTCCTGAAGAACATGTGTAGCATTGATGCTCATTAAGCACCATGCCTCCATTTCTCCAAAACTTTGACCACCATCCATCTTTGATCCCTGCCGAGGCTGCATGTAAACTGGATCCACTGGTGAAGTCATGCCAATAGCATGATACTTCTTTTTAATCATGTGATGAAGTTTATACATTGGTAAGGTCCCCCAATGTATAGGACGCTCAAATGGCTGCCCTGTTCGCCCATCAATAAAGATCTTTGGCTTGACATTGTGAATCTCTTTCAAGTCAAGAACCCACTTCAAATCATTTTTATTGTACGGTGAAACACATCCGAGTTTATTATCCTCTCTCAAGCATTCCGTACTATCCATATCAAGGAACTGTGAAAGATTTCCTCTTGATGGGACACCGAGTGGGTTAAGAATTGCTTGAAGTCTAAAGCCTGTTTCCGGGTCAAATGGCATCTGCTCTGCTGGAACAATCTTAGCGATTACACCCTTATTACCACAACGTCCAGCATATTTATCGCCTACCTCAGTTACATTTCTCTGAGCCAAAACAACCTCAGCTGCTTCCTCATCATTCTTTGTTGTAAAGTTTGCATACACAACCTGACCACTCTGATTCATTGTCAAGTTCTTGTATTTAGCCTTGTACGTTCCATGTGAATGGACAACCTTTGCAATTACTGGATCGCCTGCACTTAAGTATGTTCCCACCTTAGGAAGACCATTCTCCTCGAAATACGATGGGGCGTTTGCTGGTGCACTAAACTTCTCAAATTCTGTATCTGAAAATGTTTTTGCTGTTACAACAATCCTCGTTGTAAAAATACTTGTTAGAATGTCCCCATATACACACTCATCACTGATGATCATAGCATCATCAATTGTAGATCCACTCCATGTCTTATATCCGATCCGTAAACCTTTTGCTAATGCAAGTCCCTTACTCAGCATTTTTGCATCAAATACTTGTGCACCAGAGTCAATGCAATCGCAACGTTCTTTATTCTCAGTACTGCATGAATTGCTACAGCAGACTACATCATCAGGTGTATAGATGTTGTTTGGCATCGGATTGATTTCATATGTCATGAGAGTGTTATCTGTTGTTTGATTAGCATAAGGAACAGTTAACTCTGTTGTGGTTCTCCTGTCACTAAACATAGCGGCCCCAGCAGTGTCATCACTTTGAATCTCGTCATAAATGTCATGCATTACTAAGACATCCAATGTAAGCTTCATTGAACCATGCATTGCTCTTTTTGATAACAATTTTAAATTGCTGCTCAAAATACGATCCTTGTACTTTGCCAATTCTGGGCAGATAGAAACCTCTCTTTTGTAAAAATCCTGAAGGACTTTATCTCCTGCATAGAAGCCATAATCTACCATTGACTCTCCACCGCCACTTATCTCAGGACGCTCCTTGTGTGCCATAGGAGTTGCCTGTGACAACTGATTACAGCCCATCGTGATACGTTTACCATCAGAATGGCCAGGGAATGGTATGCATGCATGTGAGACTGACATGCCATCATATGGTGACATTTCCCGATAAGATACATTATCTGTAGAGACAGATACAATTTCACCATTGTAGCGTGCCATCACATAATCTTTCTTATTTCCATCTTCATCAACAAATGTTTCACACCATTCAGCAATATAACGATCGGTTTCTTCAGTAGCTGTTAAATACACTGGCTCTTCACTGATGATTTTGCCATTATGCACTCTAAGGTAAGGAACTGTGATTGATCCAGTTTCATCTAAACGAGAGTTCATTGTACGATGTTGTACAGATGCTAACTTCTGTGATTCCGGGATATCGAAAGGATCGGTTCTGCCAAACTGATGATCCTGTATTGTGATAAGATTATCATCAATATTCTTTAAATTGGCAATTGTTGATTTATAGTCTTTTGATGTAAAAGACATAATATTGCATAACTCAGCCATCTGACCAAGTTTTAACTCAGGTGAACGAATCTGATCAATAAAAGCATCAACATTAATATCCTTGTCATAGCCCTCAATGTAATCATTTAAAGAAACTGCATCACCTTTTACTGTATACTTTGCAGAAATTCTCCTCACGATAGAATTCATGTAGTCTTTTACAAGCTGCACAACTCGCTTATCAAATTGGACAAGGATTCTGTTTGTTAAATCAAACTCTTTATCGTATGAATCCAACCCATTAAGATTATTAATCCACAAATCAAACACAGCAAAGATATCATCCTGTGTCAAACCTAATTCATCCACGTCGCGTGATAAAACTCGCTCAGTCCTGCTAAGATCCTTGATACGAATTCGCGTTATCTCGGAATTGTTCAAAGTATCGATATCGTCAAGTGTAAGTACACTATTTGCCTCTATGCCCAATTCAGGAAAGCTTTCAAGAATTGTATAATTCAAACTCCCAAACCAATATCTTGCAAATCTGTGCAGGATATATGTCACGCCATCATGCTCAATCATCAATTCGGTCAGTTCTGTTGCATCCAACTCTCGCAATAACTGTGTTGTTAAGACTGTTCCCGATGTGATTGACAGCCCATTGCAATTAACATCCTGTGCGAGTACTGCTCCAGCGGCCCTGTAGCTAAAACTCTGCATATAGCGTATTCTCTGTATTGCATAATTTCCTTTATTGAAATACTCTTTCTTGAAAAGCCACTTCTTTATTTCAGCCAATTTAATGCTGATAGTTCCATTATCAGGATTTCTTTCGGCTGCTTTTCCAAACATTGCTGCATAAACCGCACGAATGCAATCTGCACCGGTCTCTGGGACATATCCAGATTTTGTCTCTGGTAAATTAGAAATTGGGCTATCAAAAAGTGTTACAACGAAGCTGTTCTTGTATGAAAACTTTGCGACGAGTTCATCCTTTGACATTCCAGTAATTGCACGCAAGAATGTAACTGGTGATACCTCGATTGCATCCGAAACACCACTGCGCACACTTAAAACCGTATACAGCTTCGTTTTCGATCTGCAGAAACCAACAGCCCTGAAGTTTTCTGATTGTACAACGGCTTTGTCTGTATCTGAACTTTGTGTCTGTTTTCTCGATGTATGAAGACCAGCAGCCTTGTCATACGCATCAAGCATCTGCATATAGTTACCACGTATCATAAATCCGAGCTCTTGATATACTGGCATCTTCAACAAATTCACATTAAACACAATAGATTCTGTTGTTCTCTTGTTGCGCAGTGTGCATGCCACACTAATTGGTACATATGAGGTTTTGTGCTCATCGATCAATGGATTTGTTGTATCCATATCAATGTATTCGAAGCTTAAGTCAATATCATCAGAGATATTGACCACATTGTGATTGATAACTTCTGGTAATTCCTTTGTCATCAAATCACTAAACATCTGACGTTGCTTGTCTTCCATCTCGTGCCTCCCATTAATTCGGTTCTAACATTACTATGTCAAGAATTTTTGAATTCTTACACAGAACTCTCATCATCTTTTATTCCGAAGTATACGCCAATGCCGGCGTCTTCCAGTTCATCTAACGGAACTCTCGTTTCATCACTCAAGTTGTATGTAGCTGAAACATCTTCTACACATCCAAAGATTGCACCAGGAAATTTCTGTTCAAATGAGCTAAGATTCTGTTTAAATTTTTCAAAATCTTTTGACTGAAAAACTAAATCTGGGGTGCCAGCAACCGATGCGATCTCACCCTTTGTAATTGTAAATGTTAACATTCTGCCTCCTAAAAAACCATACGTTGCGGCTCACCAGATACCACTGTGTCCGACATCATAGGACGTACATAATTATTACTATTATCTGGTGGCATCGAACGTGAACCACTTTCTATATCTGTGGAACAATTCCTATCCGCATAAAGCGTGACTCCATTAACTTCTGAAACAAAATCATACTGCTTTTCATTTCGTTGTCTCGAAAATTGTAATTTCATGTAATCACCTCCTCAAATGTGACTAAATCTGTTGCGGCACGCTCAACATACTTCTCAACGTCAATCTCCACATATCTTGTTATCTCTTTTATTCCTGCAATAAATTCGCTCAAAGTCAAATCTGCATCCTTGTACTTTGCAAAGCTTGACAATGCATCTCGTTTCACGCAATCATAAAACATATCTACAGTCCTTGAAATACTTACATTATTTCGTCTCTGCTCAATATCAAAAATAAAACGCCCCCTCTCATCATCCGGAATGAAAAGCAGCGCATCAGGAACCTGCATAAAAACTGGTATAATATCATTTACAGATAGCTCTTTTCTCATCACTTCTTTGACAACTTGTTGTCTAAATGAGAGCTTATTGCCTTGCATAAATGCTTTCACGTCTTCACGAATACGTGAAATGTCTGCACCATATCCTGCATTTATCCCAACAAAGAAAGATTTTAACTCAGCAACATTTTGATCTTTCGACATATCACGAATTGCAAAAGATATTATTGCAGAGTTCATTAACCTCAAAGACCTATAATCTTCAGAAGTTAAACTCTGTATTCTTTTTGCTGGTGCATTTAATGCCTTCAACATATCGGCATAAGTCTTTTCATAAGCCAAAATCTTCAAAGAAAGTTCCTTGACTTTACTTGTATCATTAAGCTGACTTGCTTTTAGCAAGACTGCAGATGCTTCAAAATCTGCAGAACCTAGAGCGAAAACTACATCTGAAATGGTCATTAATGATTCCGTATCAATCAAATACAACACCCTCTTCGCGTAATGCAGCTAATCTAGCGCCATGCACTAAAATATTTACAGCACCGGCATTTTTCTCAAAATACACTGTCTTACCAACATACAAATCATTATCAATGAGTATTCTTGGATTGAATGAATTGATATACTCGGCTTTACAGTCATCATCAGTCGCTATCGGATCAATTTGAATTCTGACTGATTTAAATACTCTCTTCTGCTCAAGCTTGATATCGACTATGGTTCCTTTGTAAACCGGAAACTTCCATGGACCAAACTTCAATGCAAGCTGTCTGTTTGAATATTGATCAGATTGAGTACCAGCCCATGTCAAATCATTAACCTCAATCACACATCCATCACTTGGCATTCCTTTGCCAGCTTGTGCAATGGGACTCATGATCTCGACTGCCAACCAATGCCTAAAAGTTGCAAAATCCTCTGGGATTTCTCTCCATGAATGTAAGACATGTGGCACTACTTCAAATCCCTGCATCACCAACCTATTAAAAGTTGCTTCAAGTGTCGTATCTAAGCCCTCGGCTGCAAATACAGCTGTATGCAAATACTTGTAATCTTCCAAATCGTGATGAGTTCGAAGCATACTAATTGCTGAAGACTTACTTGTCTTGTAGCGTGTAGGATCATACTTATCACGCAAATATTGAAGCTTGTCTTTATCTACATAGCTCTCACCTGTGATACGCAACTTTCTAATGCCTCTGTTGTCAATCTTTTTCGGCATTATCTTCGAAGAACCTTCCATATAATTTAAACTAGTTGCAGTTCCTCTACCACGACTAAGTGATAATAAATGATCGCCGTTGTAATACAACATCTTTGTATTCACACCATCCATCTTTAAGGATGACATAAAATCTAATTTATTCTGGCGTAACATGCAGAAATATGGCCACGCTTCTTCATATGTGACGACGGAGCTAATACTTAAACTCTTATTATCATTCAGTTCCGCTACCAAATCTTCATACTGCCCAAAATCATCGAACGTTGCCGGCAAGATATTAAACTCTTCAAGCAATCGGTATGGGATTGGATCATCATCATACGTTCTATGCAAATATTCACATTCCGGATTTCTCTCACGCAAAATACGTTCTGTTTTATCATAAATAGCATCACTGACAATAGGATTGCCAATTCGGTATGCATAGCGCATTAGTGTAAATGAGTCAATCATCCGTGAACTTTGTAACAATGTTAAAGCTGCATTAGCTAATTGATCCATAATCCTTCTCCTCCAATTTGTAAAAATCTCTTAAATGTAATCGCTCCAGAATCCTTGTATAGAATTCAAGTTGCTCTGGATTGCGATAGATAAGCACCTGATCTTCTTCCATTATTAAAGCAAGGCAATGCACCTGCTCTCGATATGCATAAGAAATTGTATATTGTAAAACTGGTCTTATCGTAAAGCCGAAAGAAAGCACATGATATATCAACGTATCGCAACCATCTAGGTCTATATCGGAATAATTCTGTTTTACAAATGCATCCATTTTATTTACATCATCTTCAGTCCAGCGATTTACATTCCACTCATCCTTTGTTGCAAATTGCTTTAAATTTGATGACAAAGGATTTACTGCATCTGCGCTTGTACCGATAGTTATAATCTTTTTTGCAAAAATCTGTGTCTCATTACACACCACTAATAATGAGTAATACTGTGAATCTCTCCCAATCCAATCAAACAAATAATAAATTAGCGTTCGATCGTACTTCTTTGAATTAAGCATCATTTTCACTCCGATGCTTTTTAAATATTGTAAAATAAACTCTTTCATCTTTACCCAAAAAAGCATGCATCAGTTTTACCCAATGCATGCTTACTATCTTAAATTTCAGTGTCTTCTACTGAGTCATCACCTTCAATAGGAAGTTCTGTACTCGGTAGATCTGGTTCTTCTGTGTCTTCTTGCTTCTCAGTACTTTGTGTATCTGCTTTATCTTCTGTATTCTGTTGTGTGTCAGCCGGTTTATTTATATCAACTGGCTTAGACGGCTTAGACGGCTTACTCGGTTTAGTAGGCTTTTCTGCTTCATGCTCTGAATTCTGCTGAGAATTAGGCTCCTCTTTGATATTCGGTGTTACTTGAGGAACCTCTGACCGATTTGGCTGATTTTGCTCAGGAACTGTTTGTTGCTCTTGCATATCTTCAGTCTTTTTGGCTTTCTTTACAGTTTTCTTAAACAGAGGTTTCACAGTTTTACCTCGACACAAATAATTCTGCATTCCAGCCCAAATCTGTTTTGGATATGTCGCACCGTATAAACCATCAATAGGCTTATTGTCATCACGCCCAACATAAACTGCCACTGAATAATATGGCGTTACACCACAAAACCACGCGCACCTTGACTCATTTGTTGTTCCTGTCTTACACGCTATTGGCATCTTTACATTATCTGCCAAGACAAGACCAGCTGCAGTTCCTTCTTTAGCAACGCCTTGCAAAATATCAAGCATTTGTATACTTGCAGACTTCGTATAAACCTGAATGCTCTCTTGGTCTTGATAAATGCTTGTTCCTTCTGCATTCAATATGGTTGCAATACAATCTGCTTTTCGGTATTCACCTAAATTAGCTAGTGTTGCATAACCTGATGCCATCTGAACTGTGTTCACCCCATAGTATAAACCACCTAAAGCGGCTGGAAGGAAGTAATCGTTTGGCGTGATCTTATCAAATTGCATCTTCTGTAAATAAGCCAATCCGTTTTCTGGACCAACTTCAGAAAACAGTTTCCATGCGATGACATTTCTTGACTTTTCAACTGCCTGCCGTAATGTAATCTCGCCTAGATATCTCCCATCAGCATTTTTTGGTCCATCCTCTATTGGCTCATCTTTTACTTTACTACTTGCTTTATATCCAAGCTCTAATGCGGGTGTGTATACGGCTAATGGCTTTATTGTACTTCCAGGCTGCATATAGGACTGCCAGGCTCTGTTCCATGACAAACTTGTCTGCTTTTGTAATCTACCACCAATAATAGCAACTACCTTTCCTGTGCTATTATCCACCACAGTACCAGCTCCCTGTACCGCAAATACACCATTTTTATTCTTGTCCTTAAATTTACTCAGCTGCTTATTGAGGATTTTCTGACAATTTTTCTGTATCGCAGGATCTATCGTTGTATACACCTGATAGCCTCTTGATCTTAAATCATGTTCGGCATCCTCATACGCTTGATCATACTCATCTTTGTATGCATCATATGCCTCCTGCGAAGTAAATGAGTAATGAAATTCAAATCCCGCATTCTGCATAAGCGCTTCCGTTGCGCACTTGATTGCATATGAACACTCATAGTCATGCATCTGCGTTTCCTTTTGTGCAACAATAGTCACACTGGAATTTACCGCATACAAATAATCCTCTCGTGTTAAATATCCTTGCTCATACATTGCCTTTAAAATCAGATTACGACGATGTATCGTATGATTGAAATTTGTTCTTGGATTATAATACGTTGGATTATTTGGAATAGCACACAAGAATGCTACTTCTGATGTACTCAATTCATCTACCGTTTTATCAAAGTATGCCTCAGCAGCATTGCCAATACCATAGCAATTATTTGCAAAATTTACATTATTGACATAAAACTCAAGAATCTGCTCTTTGCTGTACTTCTTTTCTAAAAGCAAAGCAGTCAAGATCTCCTTCGCTTTTCTGGTGTACGATTTCTCAAAACCGATTTGTGAAGTAAAGACATTTCTTATTAACTGCTGTGTAATTGTGCTTCCGCCTCGTGACATACTTTTGGTTGTGAAAAGCAAATAGCACGACTTCGCTGTAGAAGCCCAATCTACGCCATGATGCTCATAAAATCTTCTATCCTCTATTGCAATAAAAGCATTGCAAACATCATCTGGCAGATCCGCAAATTCTGTATATGCACCCTCAGACCCGGTAGTCAACTCTGCAATTTCAGTACCATTGCTTGCATAAACCACAGTTGGGGCGCCTCTCCTAAAATCACTAACAGAGGAAGACGCAACTAAAGCGTCAGCCTCTGTTAAATATTGCTTATAAATTGGAATGAGTTTGTATGTCGCAAAACCTAAAGTAATAATTGCCACAGTAAAAATTAAAAGTAGTATTACTTTTATTGTCTTACCAATTACTCTCAAAACTCTGCGCATCTTGCCCTCTGCTAAATTCTAAACACTTTGATTCGAACTAATGGCTGGTTTTTCGCAACGTATGATGCATAACCAGTTCCTGTTACATTGAACTTAATTGAGTAAGCAGCATCTCTGATATTGATATTCTCATCACTTGAGAAAACCAAACCAAACTTACTTTCAAGGTTCTCAACCGGAACAATGCGCACTCCGTAGCCAACTGGGACCTGAATACCTACGCCAGTATCAACAGTAACAGTCTCGCCTTCTTTTACGCATACTTCATAACGAATATCCCATGGAACAATCTTGGAATCCTTGTAAACACCGCTATTGTAGATCTCAATGCTATTATTTACCTGCACTGGCTTCTTGATTGAAGCATCACCTAAAATAACATGAACCTGACTATCATTACTGTGTGGCACAAAATCTGTTGGCAAAGCCTCAGATGCCTTAACTGTTGATTCACGCTTACGGAATTTCAAGCCTGTCGACTTAAGTAAGGATACGGATCCTGGTACAAAGTCATCAGTTGGTTCAGCTTGCTCAACTGATTCAGTTGGCTCGATTGGTGCAATTGACTCCTCATTAGTGTCGGTTTCATCTACAGTTTTAATCCCTTCAGTAGTTTCAACTGACTCTGTAGGGATCGAAGATTCTGCAGGCTGCTCTTCCTCTGTGACAGTACTTGGTTCAATACCTGCATTATCAACCGCTGTAGTAGTTTCGTCTAGAATGCTTTGCAAGAGTTTCATGTTTTCTGACTCTGTGCTCTCTCCTACTGGCTCATTTGTAGGTGCAGTAATTGGCTCAAGATCTGCAGATACCTGCTCAATCTCTTCTGGAACTGCTTGTACGCCGCTGATACCATTATCAGTTAAATTGACATCTTCAGTTGCCTCAAAAAGCATCTTCTTGTAATTCTCTTCGGATAACTCTGGATCAGCAAACAAGTCATCAACACCGGTTGCCTCTAATCCATCATTTGCACCGGTGAAACTAATTCCGGTGACAACTTCCTGCTTATTCTTATTTGGATCTTCAGTAACAAGCTTCTTACGAACTCGATTACTGTGCATAACCGGCTCATCTTCTGGAGCAGTCATCTGAATTACAGGCGCGGACTTTACTTCCTTAATCTCTTCTTCTTTCTTTTGCTTAAACCTTGGTTTCTTTGGCTTTGAGTCAGCCTCTAACTCTTTTGCCATTTCTACATTCTGCTCAACTTCTGGTGCATTATGCATACTTTCAGCAGGCGCACCATATGTAGATTGTTTTGATTCTGCAGGAGCTGATGCATCCTCCTGCAATTGCTGCATCTCCTGAACCTCTGCCCCGAGATTAAGCATTGCATCATCAAGGTCTGGAATGTCATCTACATTGCCCTGCTTCTTTGCAAAACGTGGATTAACTTTGGTTTTCTTCTGCTTTCGCGGCGACTCTTTTACCCGCTTCTCTTTAATTGACTTATCAACTTTTTTTGCTTTTTTGTTCTTTACAGTATCCTCATTCTGCTGAGAGCCCTCTGCACTCTTGTTCTTTCTGCTTGGCAAAAATAAAATTAAAACTGCAATAAGCAGAACGGCAATAGCAACATACATTAACATCTAATTTTTCCTCCGTCACATTAAGTATTCTAAAACTGTTATTAACTGCACAACTTCTGTGTCAATCAATTCTCTTGTTGGGTTATGCAGTGCAGAAGATGCTGTTAAAACATCATCTTTTATCGATGCAATAACTGATACAGTCGCACAGTTAAAGCTATTACACTTTTCAAGATATTTGCCGTCATGAGGCACCTTGTGTGCAACTCTAACACACAGCAACTCTTCAGGTTGCTCCGATTTGACTAATGAAACCATAACAACATACTTTGTATCTTTACTGGTTACATTGTAATAAATTGTATTTGATTCTTTTTTAAGAAGACCACCGGTGCTTTTCTTCTCTTGTACGAACTCATCAAACATCTGCTGAATCCTCCTTAGATGCATCTTTCAAACAATCATCCAGAGCTGTAAGCAAATCTGGATTTTCTTTCTTCTCTACATCATGCTTGTAGTACTCACCAGCATGCTTATCAATTGGTTGTCTCCCTAATAACTTATCCTTGAGTTTATCAAGCATTGTTAACTCTCCTCTGGCCTTGGACCTACCTTTAAAAGCGATCCATCAGCTTCTTCCAAAATACCCGAAATATTAAGAGTATCATCCATGCGCTTATAACCACTATATCTCTGAAGTAAATTAAAATACTTGTCAACCGATGATACATGCCTAAGCCTACCATTCTCTTCTTCCTCATCAGTAAACGCTGGTGTTGCCAAACAATTTATAACTCTCCCTGTTGTTGATGCGACCCTGTATGGCTGCTCTAAATAAAATTCGTCGTCAACCTTTGTCAAAACCACAAAACCAGCTAAATGACGAAAGTCCTGTCCTCGTCGAAAAGTCTTTTTAATTAGTTTCATTCTATTCTCCTTTCATATGCATAACATATAGAACAATCGCGATAGCGAAAGGAAGAAGAGCCAAAATCCAGCAAACGATAGTTACCAAACTGAAATCACTCTTCACCATTCTATAATAAGCGATCCCTGCTAAAATATATGCAAGGATCATAAAGAAACATGCAGTAGCAAGCAGATCCATATGAGCCCTCCTACAAGCCCAAAAATGCTAAATATCCAACGCTTACAATGCATGCAAATGCCCGCAATGAAATATCCACTACACCGCTAGCTGTACATAAACCGAAGCACCATCTGCCCTTCAAAGGCCACAATAGCTGCTCACCCTTCTTATTAAAAAGGTCTACGACAATATGCGAGACATACCCGGCAACAAAAGCTTTAGCTATCTCCCCAAAAATTAAATAGGCACAAGCTGAAGCTGCAATGCATGCAATTATCGAATGCGTAAACCCTCGATGTGGTTGTGTCCCGCCATAAATACTAAATGCAATTAACATCGCCAATCCTAACAAATTAATCGCAAACCCGGATCTATTAATGCTGTTAACCATTGAATCACCTGTGACCAATGCCTGAATCATAAAGAATGCAATAATCCCGATGAAAGCTTCTATGATCCGCTTGATGTAATGCACAACCTTTCCACCGACATCAACATCAGCTAAAAGACCTGAAAAAGCACCAACAGCCGCAGTGACTATAATATCTTCCGGTTTTGTTGGCTGCATAACAAGCAGAGCAGTTGCTGTTCCTATAGGTGCATGTGTTTTACCGTCCATTAATAACCTCCATTCCTGCACGAAGCACATTGTTGATTGTGCTTACGTCATACGCTAAATTTCTTGATGTGACGTAGCGAATTACCAATCTTGTTAATCGCTGTGCCTCTATTGAGGAATATTTGGAAGCAATCCAATATACCTTACAAAATGATGAAAATGGGATTTCTGAGAATGACTCTTTGTAAATATCAAACAAAATAGAAAGTTCAGATTTCTCCTGTTTCTGTTCAGCAACAGTTAAACTCTTATCTGCATCTTCGTTTTCACGCTTGTCAAAAACAACAAGCAGAACTTCTTTCTCTTCATGATCCTGTTTATTTACAGCTGTATCCTCTTCTGCTGACTCTTTTGCATTTGTGTTAATTGCATGCTGTACAGAAACCCCAATATCTGAAAGAGAAGCTTCCTTATTATAATGTAGCTCAATATCATTATGCGGAATGTCGTCTTTTAGATCAGAATCCTCAATGACCTGAATCTTTGCTCCGTTCTCAATCTTTGTTGCAAGATGCAGACACATTTTAATTGTCTTAATGCTGAAAGAAAGAAATCTCTTGATAAGAGCTTCCTTGCCTGACTCCTTTGTCACTCTCCGCTTAAATGGAAGTTTTGACACAATTTGCTCTTGATTATACCAATCCGGTGTAATCTCTTCAGGCTCAGGAATTACATCCTGTACACGTTTTTCGTAAACATTAGCTAATGGAGACATCTTATCTGCTTCAAAATTTAACTGCTTAGTTGTTTTAGAAATACGAAGCACATGCATTGTCTTTGATTTAGCGTGCTTTTCACTTCCATCAGAAGACAACTGAACAGTCTCTGGCAATACATCTGCAGCTGTTTTATACCCAATCGGTGTTACATTCTCTGTTGAAACCCTCTCAAGCTTTCTAGCAATTTTTGCTGACTGAATGCAATTACTTGCTGTTTTCATGTCACAGCCAAGAACACTTGCGATCTTAGCCAATGACTCACCGCTACAGTAGAGCTCTAATACGTCTCTCTGCCTACCAGAAAATCTATTAACATCTGGATTAAATCCTGTTGCTGCAATTCTCTCCTGAAATCGCTTGATCTCATCAGTATCTGGCTTCGCTTCACTCATCTTTGCAAAGCAAGATTTACAAATACTACCAGCCATGTCCTTTTCAACATTTCCGCCGCAGCACTTACACTGACGCTGTGTATTTTCTTTCCAAAAATCCACCCATTCATCATTTGTAGCCCACATCAGATTATCCATCGATAAACCTGCTGAGCTATCCTTAATAAAGGCTAAAGGCTTGTTGCCCCTATTCGGGACAAAAGCTTCTGCGTATGCTTGTAACAAACTGTGATACTTTCTATCCTCACTTAGATAAAACTTACCAACACATTTCTTATCAGCTTTTACTTTTAATTCCTTGAATCCATTTTTATCTGCCTTAAAGACTTTTGCATCTGGAGTAATGAAAATACCTGACAATGCGCACTCTTTAGCAGACTCTGGTAATTTTGTAATCATAAAGACCTCCATAAAAATAAGCGTTGATTTTATTCAACGCCCACTTAAAATTAAATGCGGATTCCTATGGTCTCAGCTATTTTGTATGCATTATCTATTGGGATATTTTTAACACCATCCCACCAAGATTGCACTTCAGTTACTGATACACCACACAAATCCGCAATATCTTCAAACCTGTATCCATGCAAAATCCCAATTGACAATAAATTTTTACTGTCAACAAGGTATAGAGCACTCAGTTTGCTACCTACCCATTGCATCATTACCTCCAACTTAGCCTTCTGCTACTAGCTTAACACCCTGATCAGTAAAAATTACAGTATTGAAGGCTTCACTTGCAGTGCTGAGCATTGGTAGTGTAAATTTCTGCTGAAAATAATTTGCAACAGTTAATCTAACAACATCGTGATTTATTCTGCATGCGCTAAGACCATACTCTGATAACATTTCCTTGCACTTTATTAAAGCACATGTAAGTGTTAAATCATCGAGATCACTGGTACTAGCATCCGTCAAAATCACAAAATCAGTACCTGCATACTTTTCTAATACAGAATACATCTCGTCATAACTTCTGGCAGACAACAATTCTCTTGTCATTCTCTTGAGCTGCAAATACTGCCATGAGTATGCATAATCAAGTTTTGTGAAAATTGTAGCTGCTAAAAAGCACCAGCACAATGCTGCTGATACGTATGTAGCCAAATACATCGTAGCTGCTCCTGCACCTGCAGAATTATGTTTTAATCCAATAGACAGAACTGTTAACGCAACTGCAATCGGAATAATTGCAGTCTGCTCATGCGAAAGCGCTTTTTTATAATATGTAAAAATATTAAGCACCTCCAAATGTCTTACTGATCGACGACTTCTTTTGAAATCGTCATGTGTCATTTCATCAATCATTTTTAAATTCTTCATAATAGTCCCTCCTAATGATTGTCACAATGTAACAACCTTTTATAGCAAGGAGGGACTCTCCTGAGTGCTTTAATTTTCTCCAAAAAATTCACATCAACACCACATTTGCAACAGCTGTGTACTCTTCACGTGATGTAAATTGCAAGAGTGTTGTTTCTTGCAACGTTCCTGAAGTTAATGCAATTGTACTCACGCCTAGTGCATGATCTACTATATCTGCCCGGTCAATGATAAACACAAAACTAGGAGTTCTATAATAGATCGTAGAATATGAAATTCTTAGATCGTTTGAGATAACCTCTGCCCGCTGAAAATCAGAATCGACTAAATCTAAAGCCTTGTGGCTATGCATAAGATACTTCACATAACCAGATCCTGGTCTAAGCACATCCCCTGTTAAACGATAAGCAATTAAGGCTGAAGTAATTGCGCAAAATAGCAAGACTGGCAATACAACGTTTAAATATCCCCAACCTTGAGCAACCCCAATAGTGCTCATTACTACTGCACCTGTCATTATTTTTATTGCAATTAAGAGCTTGATTATAACAAGCACATTAGCCCCACGCACAAAATGCTTCCATACATATGTACGTTTTACAACTCGCATAGTTGCCTCGTATGCACTCTTACGATTCTTAAAACCTGACATAAATTTATGCGATTTGTCATACTCTTGATCTTTTGATACCACCAGATTCATAATCAGCAATGTACTTGCATAGTAAATAACTGCACAAAATAGAAGTAAAGCCAAGACATGCATAGAGCTAATACAATCTCTGAAGTAATAGTTAATGGAGTAGCATCCTACATACAAAACAAGCATCATTGCTAAGATGATTTCTGCAGTATCCATTATTCTTTGTAATCTAAAATATCTTCTCATAAAATAACAGGAGGGCAATTACTTGCCCTCCGGATTGCTATGCAATCTCAAGCCCCCTCTCTGTAAAAGTAAATACATCGTATGATAGCACTATGTCATAATCTACTACCGTGTCATTAACTTCTCTAATCATTTCCCGAATCATATCAAAGTCATCGAAGTAGTGCATTGGCACTATAATAATTTCATGCTTGCTGCTTGGGATGATTGTTAAATCCCCAAAATGTGCACGTAACCTTTCCATCTCCAGAGTATCTAAAAGTACCGCAGCCCCATCAATGCAATTTTCATTTGTGACAACATACATCTCGAATTGGGATCCAGCAAGTAAATTAGTCAGAGAATGTCCCTCGCTGCTCTTACGCAGCGCCTCTTCTATTGTGACACACTGCCAATTCTGAGAAACCTGCACTAACTGTTTTACTTCATCTAGTGTCTTTCCCCAGCTTTTTAGTATTCCAGCGGAAATGCGTATTGCATAATCACCTTGCTTGGCATAAATATGAAGCTTCATGCCAAGAAAATCAGAAGTTGCAGCATCAGAGTTACCTAGATCGCGTGTCAGTACATATGACAATTGTAAATTTTCACATGTTCGCAAATTATGCACAAAACTTAAAATCTGCGCTTCATTGTACTCATCTGGATTAGGATCACTTCTAAGACCTTTGTAAATTTCCTCTGCGCTCCATTCATTCTTGTAGCACAATGCTAATTTGTAAGTAGGCTCTATGCTACTCCCGTCACCAACATCAATTGATTTTTCATGATTAGGCAACAAAATGGCCCCCTGTGCTACAACCAAACCACTTTTTCGCAATTCCTCTGCATACTCATCAATACTAATATTTAACATAAAAATGTCCTCCAATCTGCCTATTTATAGGCAAACTCAGAACATAAAAGAAGTGATTGGCTGTTACACCAATCACCCCTGAACTAATGAGAACCGCTTGATCCATAAGCATCTTTTGCAGAAGGTGCTTTGTTTCTATCATCATTATAGAAATCATAAACTAAAACATCACCAGGATTCAAACTAATTGTTGATCCGTCAAGTAACATTTTAGCGGTCACGCTGTTCTCAATCTTAAACTCATTACACCTTACATAGTTAAAGTTTTTGTTGTCTAATGATGAAACTCTTTCTGTACTGTACTGTAATGTTTGCTTGGTCTCGGAAGAGACCTCAGGATTGAAGCTAATTATAAGTCTGCCTCCCTGTAACCAACAATCCTCTTTACCTGTGAAGTTCTCTGAAATCTGAGACTTAATAGTTGCCCAGTTTTCAGTTGTCACGTATGTATCAGATGGTAGATAATACTCACCATACCAAGTCTGAACACTTTTGAATACCTGATCAGAGCTCAATTGCTTTGCTAAAGTCTCATAATCAGTGCCTCGGAAATGCTCCGGGTCATCCTCTACAGCTCTTAGAATCTGATACATCTTATCATTGAATTTATAATTGCTGTCAGATGCCTTTGACTGTGGCAAACCACGATGTGAAGATACATGTTCATCACCGACAAGTAATCGCAATGCAGAGGACAATGTTGTCTTAGCAAATGTATACGTATCTACTTTTGAGCCAACATTGTCAGTTCCAAGTACACCATTTGTTCTACTAATTTCTGCCTGGCTAACGTCCCATGCATCATCAGAAAGACTTAAATACTTATGGTTCAACTTATCATCAGCACTACCAACACGAACGAGATCTTTTCGTACACCATTAACTGTTTCGCCATAGTATACGTTGACCTCGGCTCTTGTATCAATGATATTGCTGTATGTACCATCCACCTGCAGATACTCACCTTTGTCATTCATATAATAGAACTTTGGTGTGATAGTTACCTTATCAGACTGATTGTAGTACGGACCAACTGTATCTAGCTGATACCGAATCTTATAACCGAGACCTAATGTTCCCGGACTCTGCGTAGCTGGATTACTTGTACCAACAACTGGTGTAGTGTACAAGGTTCCCCAATTACCTAAGAATCCTGATTCATTGGAAATTCCTGAATGGTATTCACGACCAAGAAGCCCCGACGAGAATGTCTTAGTTGTTGTATCTAGCTTGCGGAATACTGACTGCCATGCAGGATAATCAGTTACATCAATAATTCTAAAGTTCGAGATTCTGCCAGAAACAGTGTCTGTCTCTTCTTTCCATGCAACGTAATCACGCTCATCGGCAGCATTGTGACGATCACTTGTTTGAAGAGCTGACTCTACAAACTCATCATTTGTTTCCTCATTCTCCATCGAGTACGATGGATTGTTTGCATCTCCATTAATCGCAATTGATCTAAATCGTATTGTTGCTTTCTCAGCCTCAGTTGCCCATGATGGTACAAAGAAAGTCTGATTAACAACACCAGTAATATTACCTGATTCATTGATCATTTCAATATTGATCCAAGTGTTTGCATAGTAATAACGATCGTCAGTGTGCACTGTACCGCCTTGAACCCAGCGAATTTTCATCTGTACTGGGAATGGAAACTTCACTTGCGTGTACGGCATATCATACTTATCATGTGCTAAATAACGCACATAATCCTGATACCCATAACCGTCAAGATTAGATGCATACCCCTTAACACTGAGTGTCATCGTATACTCTCGATCTAGCTGGATATTGGTATAAGTTTCAGCTAAGGAGTGCTTTTTGACTTGGTCAAAGTCATAATTTGGATACAAGCTTACGCCACTAGCATCAGACTCTGTACCATTATAATCAAGATTGATCTGACTATCATTAACGGTTGGTGTATACACAAGTACATCATCATCGTCATCATCTGCAATCTTTGTCTTGATCTTTTCAGTTGTCCTGTATTGTGCCGTTGGTATGCACTGAATCTGTCGATAGTATGCAATACTACACGTTTCGTGGTGTCCATTCTGTGCTTCAGTTTTTATCTGAATACCCTCCGGTACACTGTTATAGGAATCAAAAATGCCTGGATATGTTAGATCTGACTCTGGTGGGAAACTTGGAATTTGAACTTTCGTCTGCTTACCCATACTTCCATCTGACAGCAAATATGTCTGTCCTAAACCATCGAAGAATGATACAGTGTCATTCTTCACCATAAAGTTTGAGATGATAGACTCTGCATCTTTGTCAAAATCATCAAGATCATCATCAGGCTCTCCTGAGGACTCCCAGTCATTGTACGTACCATAATTTACATATTGCCGTCTAACTCGTCTTGATGGCATGTCAAAACTACCATCGCCTGTCTTAAAGAACCTAGCATTTGAATCATATCCGCCATCGGTGCCATTTCCATACAGTGTAATTGTATCATCACGGCTAATATCTGAATTGCTGAATACATCGTCTTTGAGAGTTACGTACTGTGGATCCCATACTTCGGCATCGCCAAGTGTGTAGTATACTGAATCTCTTCGCACTTCCTTGACGGTAGATTGCTCCACCTTATCAGATGTGTAATAGTCAAAGGAACACCTAACAGCAGCACAATGCGAGCATCCCGGAATACAAGCAGTCAATCCATGATCATCAGGACAATTATCACCTGATGTAATTGTCTTAGAGGATTTATGCTGAGTAACATACACTGCGTATACCTTGTATGCCCAAGCAAGCTTCTTCCTTGTCCAATATCCCTTAGTTAAATATCGTGGGACTTCTGCCTCTGCTCGTATTACATCCGTTGTTGGTATGCCATCTTGTGCATTGTATGAAGCACTTCCTTGCGTACCTAAAACTGTTGCGATAAACGGATTTGTATATTCATCTTTGTAAACTGTCTCATCGACGCTGTCCTCACTTGTAATATCTACACTATTCCAGACAAAACCCTCTGGTAATGGCCAATTCCACGAGATTCCGATCTCATCAATTGACATTGGATTCTTTGACTTGTCATTCGGATTGTACTCCTCATTTTCCCAAGTATTAAAGATGTCCTCATAAATACAGTAAGCAACTAATGAATTGTCACCACCTGCAGTACGATCAGCATAATCATCCTGAGCCAAATGACCAGCCTCTGTTAAATAGATTGTGGAGTTATTCTTTGTATGATACTTGCCTGGTCTTCTTGTTGTTACTTTCGGAAACACCTTTAGACCAGAATACTCGAAATCAATACCCTGTTCTTCATACAAGCTACCATACAATCCAGTATTTCCGTCATCCCAGCTTACATACTGAGGGAAGCTTACAAAGGCTTTTACAGTTGTCGCGGGACAACTGAAAGATGTATAAACCTTGTACGTATTACCACGAGAATCAGTCCGCCAACCTGTGTGATGCGCCTTTACGGGTGATTCTCCGTATAACGTGGTTACCTCCTGTGTCCAACTCTTTACAAAATGATACTTACCATCCTGCGTATGCACATACTGAACCTGTGTAAAATAATGCCCTGGTGGAGAATCGTCAACAAGTATAACAATTGTTACTGATCTCTCCTTGATCTCAACATTAAAGTTACCTGTATTCGCATCCAAGTTTGTATGATCTGGGTAATACCGCTCTACCGCCGCTTCTGACTTAAATGACTGCTTAGTGTAATCCTTTGCGATATAAGGCTTACTCGAAGCATGTGTTCCCTGCGCTGCAATAATTGCGCTAACAGTATACCCGCCATCATAAAAACCCTTGTATGTTGTGCCAGAGCTTACCCAATGTAACTGTGTCTGCGTTGAATCAAGTGTGTATGTTCCGCCAGACTTCTTATACACAAGAGTCTTGACAGGTAATGTTGCTGTATAGTATGCCTTAATAGTTACAGTACCGCGCACTTCCGGAATAATAAAATGCGTCATATTAAAGGCGTCTTGCTGCCAGTCAGACGTTAAAGACCTCAGCTGCAGTGGAATGGTATCCTTGATTCGTACATAACGCTGCATGTATGGTGCATATGTTGTATAAGATCTGTCCTTGCTTTTACTCTTAACAATCTTACCATTTGACGCTTTGACACTACCCCAAATCTGCTCACCTGTAAATGTTGTCCACTCCGAATCATGACTTGTTTGAATAACAACTTTGTACAAATAATTGTTACTTGCCAAAGCGTTGCCGTCTTTTGCAGTTCGATGCAAAACTAATGGGATATAGCTCGGCGCAATACCATTTGTCTCATTCTTCTTCTCTATTAGATCATCTGCCGTAAAATCACACGTTGGCTTCTTATTCTTAAAAGCTGTTTTCTTCTTGGACTTTGTGATGGTCTTACCCGATGATGAAGAGCCAGACATTGACTTGGGCGATATTGTGCCATCCTTAAGCTTGTACGCCTTCTCCGCAGTCTGTTGAACCTTGTAACTTACCCAAGGTGAGCCCTCCTGTACAGTCGCAAGCTGCTTTGTGTGAACCTTCTGTAACTTTTCAGTACTAGTGTGCTTGTACTCAAGATCACGGCTGTCATCTACGGAAGGATTCTCGGTTGTCTTAATATTCTCGTTCTCAGAAGTGAAATACTGCTCAAGAACAACCTGTGATTCTTCATCGCTGACAGGTGCATAATACCACTGAACATAAATTTGGGCTACAGTATCTCCATCTTCATGACGGATACCCCAAGCCGTTGCATTACACCAGTTAAGAACATTGCTGATTTCATTCTCCCACTTTGAAACCGTAATCTCCTTGTTTTTTAAAGAAGATAAATTTGACTTGCACGCACCACTTTTTGTCGACTTGTAACTGTTGTAGCGTTTTACTGTGACATGACGGTCTGTGATTTCTGCAGGAAGTGAGATGGTATTGTCAGTGGAATCCGTCGTTGCAGAAGCATCCCCCGCCACATCCGTCTTGGTTGTCGTTCCGTCCTTCTCTTCGACAAAGTATGGAACATACTCGCCTGTAGATCCCTTGTGTAGCTCAATCATTGTGGATGCTAAAACAATCTGCTCGCCGCCGCTGTCTTTGTCCATCTTCTTCGACAGACGATAACCAACGCACATGTACTTTCTGGTCTGCCCCGTCTTCTCGTCCGTCTTTGTGAAAAATACACTCTCCGGATTCTTAACCGTGTAGGACTTCTTTGTAAAAGGATGATACGTGACTTTCTTTAATTCTTTACCTTTAGAATCTGTTAAAATATCACCGTCCGGTCCCCAAAGATAATCGGAAGTTTTAACATCACGAACATAATCTGGATCGTTTGTTGTAACACTTTTCTTTGTTTGATACTGAAGTGAATTACCGTCTTTCTTCTGCTTACCGATATCGTAGCATGCCGAAGTTACCTCGACCTGTGGTGGTTTAAAGCGGACTTCCTGATCGTAGTGAGCATAATAATTGCCATATTTTCTGTCTGCCCATGGAAACCTATACCAATCATCGCAAGTGTAATATTTCGCACCATTAGAATTGTTAAGAATGACCGGGCTGATGTAGAAGGAAATGTACTCTTTATCTGCATTCTTTTCTTTATAAGCATTAAGTGCATCACCAGTCGGTGTACCATCATCAATACAGAAATAATGCAGTGTTCCGATTTTACCGTTGCCTACATAATCCTTCTTTGTAGCACTAATGTTGGTCTTATAATGTTTAAAGTTCTTCTGTCCTGTGCCAGTTGCAGCCTTTGTGTTTTTTGTTGCTAATGCTTGATAATCGAAAAGATATCCTGATTTACTTTTGTAATTCGTAACATTTCCTCTCCATGGAGTGGTATGCCAAATGTTCTTGTAAGTGGACCAAGTAATACCACTTGTCTCTTCTTTATCAATCTTGTAATATGCAATGTAATTACTTGTAGCATTTAGTGTGGACTTATTATGCTTTGAAAGGTCAAACATTTTGTTAAGAGTTTCACCTGTTGCCTCTGTAATCTTGTAATCGCCAATCGTAACAAAATGATCCATATCAGCAACTAAAACTGTTGTTGATGCAGCTTTCACCTGTGTAGAAAACTGCAATGATGTGACTTCCATTACCGCAAGTAGAGAAAGCACTACTGCACTTTGAAAGAATTGCTTACATTTTCCTTTCACTTTAGGCTTAAAAATCATTTATTAAAACCTCCTTTTTAAAAATCACACTGAAAGTTAAAGTCTTGCAAAAAAGAAATTGCAAGTGAAAGACTCAAGAAGCTTTTACACTTAATAAGCCTGAAATCCAATCCGATGATCAAAAATGAAAACAAGAAGTTCATTTTTGCACTAACACCCTAGACGCAAAAAAGGACTACCGTTTTTCACAGTAGTCCTTTACATAATTTTTAATAGATGTATAATAAGTGTACAAGCAAACTGATCTCAAGCTACCATATCAAGTAATAATAGTGCAGAAGGCTGCTAAGGTAATTGTTATGCCGTTGTTGCGTAAAAACAACTTTGGCTATTTGCTTAATAAAGGGCAAAATATTTGATGAGGAGGTAGCAAGATGCTAAAATATCTTCATGTTATTTTAGCATCTGCAGGTAAAGCGCTTGTACACTTATTACAAGTAAGCTTAGAAGGCATAATTGTTGCCATCTTGCTTATCTTATTAGGTATTAACTAATAAGAATAGGTGGTAAAACCTGTTACTGCAGCAATTGCACATTATAGATATCCGGCTAGACCACAACTACGCTACTGAGCATTTTAATACACCAGTGTTGCTTCTTGTAAGTAATTGTCGTACAATTACTTTGTAAAATATTTTACACCATGCTTTAGAAAGGAGTTGATCTCAATGATCATACATTTTTTCGAAGCAATTTTTCATTTGTGTCCGGGTTTAGTACTCACACAGCCGACATACAGGCTAAGAGTGTCATCCGGTAAAATCCGTTCTCTAAACCCCAACTGAAGATCTCTGCGCAAAGACCTAGAGTTGGTAAGCAACCTCTTACTCTTATCATAAGCATCAATCTGTAATCATGATAAGTAAAAGCTCCTCTGTGACAATTGCTCGCTGCGAAGGGTTACGTTGGGGCATAATGAAACAAAGGGGAGATATGTCTTCGCTATCTCCCCTTTACACTGATGCATTAAAACGCCCAGCAGCTGTTACACTACTGGGTGTTGAAAACTTATTTTGTTATTTGCTTTTCTAAATTATCTGTTAATTTTATTAACAAATAATAAAATAATACAAAATTGTATTTACAATTACCTCCTCTCTTGCTGTACTCTAAGTATATTTAAGAGAGGAGGTAGCCCATGAACAGAGATTCACTCATAATCAGTTTAGAAGAAGATGGTTTCTCGGAAGAAGAAGCCGAACTTATAGCTGATGATTGGATACATCAATCTGAAAATGATGATTAATTCAACTACAGGTACTACAGCGCACCTAAAGTCGCGGTCAATAACTTATTATGAAAGAATAATTTAAAATGTATAAAACACTTACAAAGTTCTATGCTTGAAATCACACCAAGGTGACTGATTCTTGCATAGACTTTTTTATTGCCGCTTAAATCTCATTCATGAAAAACACCCAGCAGCTGTTGCACTACTGGGTGTTGAAAACTTATTTTGTCTTGGTGATTGTTACATCAAAACCGGTGAAGTTATAAGCTTCGTCCTCGTCATATGCAGCATGGCTAGATCTTGCAGTATACTGAACATACTGACCTTTCTTAAGCTTAACAGTACCAGAAACTTTTGTCATCTTAGAAGACCAAGAACGCTGAATACTAGCCAGTACATTACTACCTGTTGGGATATAAGCTGAGTGCTTTGCATTATCTGTAACAGCGACAGAACTGCTTTGATCATATTTCTTACCGCCGAGCTTATAATCTGTTTTATGTACAACATTTTGCCCACCGCCACTCTGCTTCAAATAGATCTGCTCGCCAGCGACATTGTCCTTTGTTGTGAATGTGAACTTGTAAGTACCTGTCTTTGGTGCAACGAACTTAAAAGTACCCTCATCTTTCTTCGCTGTCTTACCGCCAACGATGATGGAGTAACTTCCGGTCTTCTTAAAGGTCTTCTTGGAACCGTTAAGAATTGTGTAAATCTTGTTGCCATTCTCCTGATAACATCCGTCAAGAGACTTTACATAATTGTAGAAGCCTTTGTTATCAGACTCTTCTGTTTCCTCATCGTAAAAAGAAACTCTAGCAGCGTGATACTCTTTTGATGTTACAACTTTCTTCTCAGCTGCGGAAGCTGTTACTGGTGTTAAAGCCATTACAGCTGCCATTGTCATTGTGATAACTCTTGTTAAGAAATTCTTTTTCATATCGTTAGTCCTCCTCTTCTCAGACTTTTATTTTATTTTCTTTTACACTCTTTTATATTTTGCTGATTCTCTTCCTCCGGTTTTGAAAGTTGCCGAAAGAAGGTGATTCTTGCTTTTTAACTGGTAAAATGTGGAAGTTAGAATTTCACTACTCTACCAATTCTAGCTTTTCCACTTCATCTACAACATCTTGCGTAATGGATCAATTACCCTGTGTGGTTAAAACTAGAGGTTCATCGTCACTGGAGATCCCTCTGTTTTATCACTCCTAGTATTCTTTTTAACATATGCAGGATTCAACAGTAAGCATTTCTTCCGAAAAAAATCCTTAATCGCAGTAGAATCATTAGTTTCATAAAATTCGACAAGCAGTTTTTTGAATTGGTCAATTTCATCATAAGGGACAGAAAAAATACCGATATCATTCTCCATCATAATCTTGTTGCACATGAGTTGCGCAATGCGCTTATTCCCATCCAAAAACATTTGAGTTCTGGTAACAAAACAAAACATCTCTAATGCTGCTTCCAACTTGTTACTCATCCTATTAATCTCTTCTAACTTTTCTATAATAGTTTGAAGATGTGGCAACTCTGGAGTCCATGAAGTACCACCTATTGCAACTGGAACTGTTCTAATATTGCCTGCATCAAAAGAAAGTTCTTCCATGCACACCTTATTTAATGCTCGCAAGTATGAAACATCGTTCGGATAATCTATATTATCAAATAGAAAATACCAAGCTCTTTTCATGTTCACAATAAACAAAACTTCATCACGTTTTGTTTGCACAGATAAGTTTGAGAGTATCTTCTCTGTATTTGGAAATGTTGTTCCTAATCCTTCAATACCAGCACTTTTCCAAATGGAATCAACTAATTGTCTCTTTCCCATAGAAATCGCCATATTATTCATAAAAATACCTCTTTTACACTCTTCTATAATTCTACGATTCTCCCGCTGCTTTTGAAAGTTGCCGAAAGAAGGTGATTCCATCTCATGAGTCAGAAAAACTTTCAATTTTCTGTGGTTCGCGATATCGTGCTGAAAACTCGCACAAATAATCGCAAAGCATTTTTTGATGTTCAAATATACTGCACACTCTATCACATATCATGTTTCCATAATATTTTTTAATTTCCTCTGCAACATCCGGCATAATGGATATATTCTTATCAATTCTGAGCTGAACACCATAGAGTTCTTCACAAGCTGCAATTTGTTTATCAAAGTCCTCGGAAAATGGCTTAGACTTTGCAGAAGATATTAATCCATATATGTTCTTGTTTAATGGGTAATCATACCGTGTATCCGATAAAAACGCAGCCCCGCTATCAAATAATGTGCATTCTTTGATTTTTCTTGTTTTCAAATTACAGATGAACGCAATATTATTAAAGTGACGATCATCGTTTAAAACAAAGCCATCCCATTCCAAAATTCTTGTGAGCTTTTGACCATAATTTTCAATACCTGTGATCTCTTCCACTTTATTAACGAAAGATGATATTTGTTCAATCATAGATTTCTTTTGTTCAATAAATTCAGCAGCTGACATCCCCTCAAATGACTTAAACAATCTATCAGCGGTTACAATCTCTTCATCTTCTTTTAGAAAATTCTTTGATCGACACCCAGTATAAATATTGCCATTTAAACTTATCTTCGTTATATCGTATTCAGTATACTCAATGATATTTGTGTATGCAAGTAATTTTGATACTAAGAATTCTGCGAGCCCTTCATATCCGAGATAGTCTACCTTGTACCAGAAATCATTATCTGTTATTTTGATTTGATTCCCCTTGGATGAGGAAATCTTTCCACCATTTCCATTATTACTCTTATACATCCTCATGAAAGACTCCTCCCACTGTTAATAATAATATATTGCCGCATCTTGTATCAAGCAAATTCAATAGAATAGTAATCTCCTTCTAACCGTCCATTTGTTTTCTTGCAAATGGCATATGGGTCATAACAATCCAAACCAAGTTCGCGCAAACGAAGCTTCATCCCGTCACAACTTCTTGGAAAACATCTTGATTCTAAGAATTCTTCAAAATCTTTGATCGTTGGATTTTTATTAACGCCGAAAGCAAGTTCGAGTGGAAAGTCTGAATAATTTTCAATTTTAACAGTGTCTGTTTTATAATCAACTTCAATTCTTGTTGTAATACGATCTTTATTCTTGTAATACAGTGTCATAAAATTCACCTCTCTTGCATGAGTTTAAATGAAATTCATTGGTTTTAGGATACTTCCGAGTTTTCTTGCAAGCTGTGCTTCTTGATAAGTTCTCCGGGAACCTCGCCAGAAATACACATCTTTACACCTTGCATTCCGTTCTCAAGAATGGTATATAGCGAATATTCACTATGCACAGATAAGCCTTCATGACCGCCAAGCATCACAACTTGTATAGGTGACTTTGCGAGTAACATGCAACGTAATGCTGTTGTTTTTTCCTCTGAATTTTCTTTTGCATTCCAACCACAAACGGCTGAACCACACTTCCTGAAATCCTTTATTATGCAGAAATTTGCGTTTTGCTCCTGAAACTTATCTAAGATACTCTGAGACTCTGGATCTCCAACAAATAATATATTATCCTTCATACCTAGCAAGCTCCATTCTAAGGTAATAGCTATTCTACTAGATTTTCATTATTTTAGGTATACTCTCGCTAGCATTCATTATTCTATTATAAGCTGGTACTAAAATCTGGTCATATCTCGCTGACAGCATCACTTTATAAAACCGCTTACGAATAGTAGCTAATCCTTCTGTACTGTCAATAATCCTCATGATAGCATCCATATTGATCCTCGGAAAAATCCTTATCAATGCATTGGTGCAGTCTGTATTGATGCATGAGTTGATATAATTTTTATAGGAAATCTTTCTGCCATCAAGTCCTTCAAGTGCTGCCAATGGGAATTTATCGATTCTCATTTGAATTTCATCTTGACATGTTATAATATTTTCCAATGCATCATCGGCCAACTGTGGGTATAAACATGAACCACAGTCATAAATAGGCGCTATCTGCATTTCTTGAGTTTCATCATTTACCAAATATGCCCAATTGTTTGCATGTCTGTCAAAATTTCCAAGTAATGCATCAACGATAAAGATATCCCAAAAATTTGCTAAAGCACTTTGGGCAAAGTGACCTGAAAAGTAAGGATTAGCATGCGTAAGAACATCATACACATCCTGTATCTTAGGTATTTTTGGTGCTTTGTGATCCAACAGTGCATTTTCAATATTCTTAAACTCAACCAATGAGTACCCGTCTGGCACAAAGTTTTCGCATGCAACAACAGGATATTCTCGTGTCATTCCCTTGCTTGAGATTAAAGTTATGGTGCCAAGCAACGTATTTTGTACAGGAAGTCCTATACTTTCAATAATATGGCATCCCAGATATTCAGAATAAGCACTATTGGTGTAAGAACTGTTCAAATCATTCTGCTTTTCTTCGCTTATTCTATCAGAAAGTTTAAGCATATATCGCTTATTCTGATAAAAAATTCCTCTTTTCTTATCAGAACCGCCATAATTTGCTGACTTATCCACTACACAACTTGTAAAATCTATCATGTATTATCTTCCTTTCGCAATCCCAGATACTTTTCTCTTAAAAACCAAGCTTGTTCAGATGTAATAATCTGCTCAACCTCTGCAACATTGATATCTGACTGCAGCTCACAGTATAAGCAATCCCAAATTGAGCTATCTTTGCCGTTCTCGTAATTCTGTATGCTCTCCGACAATCATTCTGGCAACCCGCATTCCAAATAATTACTCATCAGAACCATCTTTTTCTACAATAATAATCAATAATTTCCTCTGCTTGTTCTTCTGTTAAACCATTTTCGCCGCCAGTTACCCCATGCGCTGATCCTCTCACCTCATCCTGCAGGCAATCAACATAGGATACCTCATTCTTCACACCTTCTTCAAGAGCATCAATATCTCTCTGTAACATTTCTGGTATTTTGTATGATGTTTTTAACTGTTGAAATTCTGCCATATAGATCCCCTCACACTTATTTTATGCTGCTTACATTTTATCAGAAAACACTTGCTGTTACAAGAATATTCGTTCTCTGCAGTATCTACTGCATCGTTCAATGTATTCACATCAGCGCTCTCCTGATCTACCGTAATATAAAGGCTCGCTGCATTTTTTTAAAATTCGCTTCACATCCTAACATCATTGTGTTATGATGTAGAAAAAGACAAGGAGGTGTTACGAATGTTTAATACAAAAGTGTATGACACACTTTGCCGTATGGGTTTGATTGCCATAGCTGTACTCTTCGCATGCGACGCTGTGATGCTCTTACAAATAATAGCATGGTTTAGATAATACTATGCAAAATCCAGGCACTACAGCGAGCCTTTGTATCGCGGTAAATAACTTATTTATTAATTAGGAGAATGAAAAGTGTTAAAGGATGCCAAATAAGCCCATGATCAGAAACAATACTGATTATAGGCTTATTTTATTTATGCATGAATTACATATCTCGCTACAGTTCTATCACATCACCAACAAATCTTTGCAATTTGTCATTGATGTCTTCCGGGAACTGATTGTTACAAACAAATCTAGTAACTCGTAGATCTGTAATAACCTTAGAATCGTCTATCTTGACATATCCTACAGTACAACCTGGCACACGTACTGCCAAGCATCCATTCTGTATCTGAAAATCATCAGCCAATAAATAATAATGCAGATATTTGCTTTTCACAACAGATTGTTCATCTAGAAAATCTGTTATTTCGCATGTATACTGACCTAGATCTGCATACCTTGTATTTCTCATTCTATTCTGTAATAACATGTCTACCTCAACTATCTGATTGATAACTCAAAATCAAAAGACTCTAACTTTTTGATAATATCTGCATTGTCATAGTTTACGCGAATAGTGAATCTAAGCATTTCGTCCTCCATCCCATACCGCAATCTTCTCTAAATCTTCTGGGTCCGGGTAGTTATCAACGTAATTGACTATCTCTAATGGCGAACAGGCAATAAAGCCTTCTGAAGCAGCTGCCTCTAATACAAGCCAATAATCATCAATGATAGCCACTTGATCTGGAGCCAGGTCATTTGCTGTTGCAAGAGCAAGCATTTCCTGTAGCTTGGCTTCAGGTTCACCAACGCAATAATTTTCACAAAGTACATTATAATTCTTATTTACCCATTCTACCTTCCTCGCACTGGCTAAATATGATTCTGTAGCACTAATAAGCCCAACTCGCTTTCCTTCCTGCACGCATGCATGCATAAATGTGGCTAATTGTTTATTTGTTGCTGCAGCCTCCCAAGGATCATGCATTTTATCATGAATAGCATTTAAATACAGTTCACTTGGTCTGCACACATGATTTGTATGTACTGCAAGAGTATCATCAAAATCAAAAAGCACCAATTCTAAGCGCTCCATTATCTCATTGTTTATCAATGTAGCTTCCTCCTTAAATAATGTAATATTATCGTTGCGTTCATGAACGTAAAAAGGGAAGTAACAAAATGCTACTTCCCTTTGTTTTTGCATGTTGCCACTGCTGAAAACACCCGCTTTCTGGCAAATGTTATGTATCTTTTATTATGGGGACTAATTCATTGTTACGGAAAACGCAAGAAAGCTAGACGCGCAAGCAAACTGTGATTCTCAGTGCACCCACGTGCTTAGTGTTTTCAGTAATGACAACATGCTGTAAACTACAGATATGGATTTTACAAAAGGGATCTATGTAAAAGCGGTAAATTACGTTATTTTAATTAGGAGAATTATAACAAATCTGTAGCTCTGCTCTTGCAGTATTTAATTACATTCTTTTATGCTGTCTGCTTTTTCCCATTATGGTTTTAAATTTTCCGAATTTTTACTATTATCTAGAATAAGCCGCAATTCACTCACAATACTAAAAATAAAAAGGGCGATGCTTAATTGCGTCGCCCTTTTCGTGCAACACTAAGAATCAATGTTGCATGAAGAATTTATGGAAAATTTAGATAATTTCTTTCTTGTATACATGCAAAAGGCATGCTATACTTTATTTCGGAGCATTTAACAAATTACAACAAGCTCCAAATTTTTGCACTCAGCAAGGGGAAGCTCACTCACCCGGTGGCTACCCCTAACTACTGGTGCAGGCACGCACTAATCTTCTCTTGTTATGCGTCACCTAAATGTTTAACATCCTCGAGCAATTTTCTGCTCAAAAAGATATGAGAAGTTTTACTTTCTCCTATCTTATTACATCATTCTTTTATAAAAGTCAGACTCTACCATCCAGGCTTGTAAATTCTTGCTTGCACACTTATTTACGCAAATTCTTGCATTCTTATGAAAATTTGCTATTAACATGTGAATCCAACTCTAGTGCAATTGAAGAATATTCCTCATCAACGAATGCGAAATCTATTGATGGTTTCTCAGTATCAATAGCAATCTCTTCCGGAATCTCAAAATGATACCGAATACTATACATATTCTTTGCTACTGTGAACAAATAAATGTCTTCGGCTGAAATACATATTGAGCATTCAGTGTTTTCAAATAGCGCTTGTTGTATATCATTTTGTAATCCAAGCAATTGTTCTAGATACTCAAGTCTCCTTAGTAGATCATCCTGTAATTCAATATCATTACAATATTTCCCATTAAAACATTGAGATTGTAACATAACTTGAATTAGAAGCCAGGTTAGCCAAAACACAACTACAACCACAATGTATATTATAAGCCATGCAAGGCTGCAATCATCACCCATTGCAAAATATTTTATGTTGAGCCAAACGTAATAAATTGTAATTGCAATAAAACAAATGGAAATAAGAACAGATATAATTGATATTACTGGTCCATTATCGCGTGCAATATGCATTTGCTCTACTGTATGCTTTAACACCGCTGTGCAACGTTCTGTAGTATGCGCAGGTTTAAAATGTAAACCTGCACACATGTACTCTTTGGAATTATTCATTTATCTCCCCCTAACTCATCAAAAAGCAATCTTCTGCGGTTCATTAGTGCACCAGATCATACCGATATCATTTAATTTCTCAATCTGTTCCTCGGATAGCTTACCATCCTTATATTTTCTACGCTGAGCCGATATCCATTTACCTAATGCATAATCATCTTGTTCGAAACTTTGCGGTACACTTAAATGATGATTTGTCTTGAAATATTGCTTAGCATGCTGGTAAGCAGCGTCCCATTTATGATCCATCGGAGACCAAACCATATGTATTTTTTCAAGAGCAATCTTTCTATCTGATAGCAATTCACCTGATTTATATAAATTACGCTGCGTGTTGATCCAAGCCCCAAGTGCTAAATTTGCTTCTTTATGTTGCGCCGGTATAAGCAAATTACCTTCTCGCACATAATATGCGCAAGCTGCCTTGTAATACTCTGCCCAAGAAACTTTTACATTCCATTGCATCCCTATTTTTGCTAATTTCAATATCCGCTCCTGTGAAAGTTCTCCATTTCTGTAAGATGTACGTTGCTCCGATATCCAAACACCAAGCTTCAAATCTGATACAACATAAGAATATGGAATATTCAAATTATAATACTTTGTATAATACTCCTGTGCTGCAGTGTAATATACGTCCCAACGTGTTTCTCTAGTATTCCATATCATTCCGATTGATTCAAGCTTCTGTACTTGCTCATTTGATAGTCTATTAGCCCTATACGCTCGTCTTTGCGATTTTATCCATGTACCGAGATTATAATCGTTATCAACATAATCAGTATGCACTAATAGATTATCATGCGACAGATAATAACGAAGAGCATACATATAACCGACTTCCCATGCATTGTTTACTGTATTCCAAATCATTCCAATCTGTTCTAAGCGAGAAATGCGCTCATCAGAAATGCGATTTACACGGTAAGCATCTCGCTGACGAAGAATCCAGGAACCAAGCTTGAAGCCATCGATGCAATAATCTGATGACACCTTAAGATCACCAAATTGTGCATAATAGGCAGAAGCTAATGCGTATCCTTTTTCCCATCTATCCGTATATGGATCCCATTGCATCCCTATTTTTTCCAATTTCTGTATACGCTCCTGGCTTAAAGCACCTTTGTTATATAAGCCACGCTGCTTTACAAGCCATCTGCTTAAATTAAGATCATTTACCAAACAATCAGTCGCTACTGCTAAATTCCCGTGTTCTGAGTAGTATTGACTTGCTATTGCATAATTTAAATCCCAGTTCCCACAAATATTGTAAAACTCTTCAAGCAACTGCTGAATTCTAAGATGCTTTGCAAAAACAGTAAAGTTGTGCGCTTGAGTAAAATTTGGTTTATACTGACAGCGTTCTATTATACCCTGCCAAAAATACTCAACTGATTCGAGCATACTGACGTTGGATACTATATCAAAAATAAATGGAGTCTTGTCTTGATTTGTTTGAAGTGCTCTTCCGATCTGCTGAAAGTAAATATTTAAACTTGTTGTGGGTCTAAGTAAAATAACACCATCAACATCGGGTACGTGTACCCCTTCGTTAAGCATATCGATGCAAAAGAGTAAGCGTAATGATTTAGAAGTGTCATGTAGAAATTCATCATATGTTTTTGCATTTAGTGATACGTCTGCATTAGTTGCTAGTGCATACACATGTTTTTCTGGAACCCAATCAAACCATGTAGCACTTTCTCTGATCATCTCCTGCATATGCTCATAGCTGCTACAGAATACAATAAATTTCTTATTAGTGTCAGAGAGCTCTTGCTTAAATACTTCTCGTAAACCGGTAGCTTTTGAGAGATCATGCTTTGCTGCTTGAATCAAGTCAAAAGCCTTGCTGTAATTCGGTGATTCCTTACTCACTTTCTGTAATGCTTGCTCTGCTTTACTTATATCTTCTGCAAATGAATAAACACAAGAAATATAATTCGGAAATGGAAGCATCTCAGTTACGATTGCGTCATCTAATGAAATCTCCGATGCGATATTTCCATAAAAAAGCTCATTAGCCATATTACGTTCATTATCGAGATACCTAATCGGAGTTGCAGATAAGCCAAGTACATATGCATTGGCAGAGTCATGCAATACCTGTTTGACTTCAGATCCCCACTGTGTAGCACCTGCACGATGAAACTCGTCCAAAATAACCAGTCCGAAGTTAGACTCATTCAAAGTTGCCAAACCGGAATAAGTTACTGCAATGATATGCTGCTTCGTACTAAGATATTTTTTACACTTGCTTAAGAACTCGTCTCTATTCTTAGCATAAGATGTTACATATAATACACTTTTATCGCTAAACTCTTTTATGATGCGTAAAGCAATATAAGATTTTCCGGTACCAGTAGGGTGTATTATACAGCACCGTCGCTTGCCACTAGCGAACAGATCCATAACGCTCTGATAAGCCAACAAGTTATGCTCATATAGCGATAATTCTGACTTTCTTCCCATTATTCCTCCAATCTAAATTGAAATAACTTCTTCCCTTTTAAGAAATTAAATTAATAACAGCATTTGCCTTGCTTTTATGACTATTGTCATAAAAGAGTACTGCGATATATGCATCCTTACAAGTAACTAGTAACTCATCATTCTTAAATATCATTTCTTTTTCATCTCTAAAGCATAATTTCAAATCAGATTGTTCAACTAATTTATCTTCGATGTAATCCATACTCTTCTTTCGCAAAGCATACATTGTATTATTCATTTATCTCCCCTTTAAGAAATCAGATTAATAAAGTATTTATGATTCTACCCGTATAAGACAGCTAATGCTACTTTGAAACAAAGAACTTATGATTGTAGCGCCGTACAAGTCTATTCATTATTCACTTTTTAACTATTGTGTATATCAGAAAATGCATCTATTGGCTCTGGCCAATGTTGAGGCGTATCTTTTGAATTAAAATAATTATCCGAGTAATCCCAGTCTAAGAAACTGCTGATATGATAAGATTTGATGCCTTTTCGTTCTGCTTCTCTTAAAAATGCAAGCACATCATCTACATAAACAACATTTTCTAAGTCAATTCGATGCCCTGCACAGTACTCAATAATACTATCAGCTTTCGAGATATTCTCAAAAGTAAGTATTCTATCTTGTCGATTAATAATTGGAAAATGCTTATCCAACCACAATTGTTTATCATCCATTTCCTGTTGAACCTGACAATGACCCATGATGAAATTTCTTCTTGCTCCACAAGAATAAACAATTTTCATCATGTGTTGAGATGGTTTTCTTGTTAAGAAGATATGTTCACTAATTTCCTTTAAGCTCATACCATTGTTCGTACCTTCTGGGTCTGAAACATGGTCATTAAAACGATAAGGTGCTAAAGTTCCATCAATATCCCAGAAAACATATTTATTTTCTAAATCACTTTTTCTAATACTTCCAGTTTTCATATCTTATTTTCCTTTCACGGTTTAATCTCTCAAACAGTCATCACTATAGATTGTATAAAAATCATAATGTTCTTTCTTCCAATATAAATCATCTATAATATCAAACAAATATTGGTTCTGACTTAATGTAAAAAATGATAATTGATGATGTTTGTTAATAAAATCAAGGCTTGTTCGCTCATCATAAATTTCTTCTATATGTTTTAACCATTTTGAAAAATCTTTGATATGAGAATTATCTCTAAGAACAAATCTGCCAAACCACTGTTGTTTTATTAGTTGCCTTTCTTTTGTTCTTTCAGGAAGTTCTGAATCATTCCATATAATATTATCTGGTTCAACAATTACATATGGAATGCCTTGTTTGTCCATCTCATTTATAACTGATTCTGTCTGGCAAACAAACACAAAATCATACTGACCAGATTTTGCTTTTTCAAGGATGTCTGTGATATAATGAGTTTCCCATCCATTTACTTTTTCATAAGATGAGCTATCACTATCACAAACCGAATACCCATATTGCTCCTGATGCTGTGTGAGCCATGTTTTGCCACAACCTGCAAAAACGCTAACTATTAGGGTTTTCTTCATTTTACTCTTCCCTCCTGTTAAATATCGTGACTTAATGCAAATCATTTCTAAAACTGAATCTGGTTTGGCTCTGTTCTAAGATTATGATCACCAACTGGCATAACAGCATTAACATCAATAACTGACCGATAAAACATCTCACCTGTACCAACCACAAATGAATTATGCCTATCTTCAACAATAGTTTGTTCCATATATGCATCTACCTTATCAGCACAACCAATAATTAAAACTTCGAACATTTGTTGCTTAGCGCAAGCCCCAAAACCATCCATGTGTGCCCCAATACAATGTGACACTTGTGTGATAACATTATCAATGTAATTTCTTGACACACTAATATTATCGCTTGAATATGCTGCTTTGAGCTTATCAGCAATATAGCTAGCACCCTCAAAACAATGCCCTAACAAAGCCTGGCACATACTTGTCTCATTATTATTTGAAAATTCTGTTTGACTTTCATAATCAAATAATTTCCCGACATCATGCATTAAGGAACAGAATTTAATCATATCCATGTTTACAACATTCTCGTAAAACTCTCCTAATCTAATCGCATTTAATGTTACACTACAAGTATGCACAATCAAACCTCCAGCATAATTATGATGTTGCCAATCTGACCCCTTTACTGTAAGAAAGATTTCTTTATTTTCCTCTAATACCTGCAAAGATACTCTTCTCAAAACAATTTCATTTATGCTCTCAGCAATTTCTTTACAATAACGAAATGCTAATTGTGGGTTTGCTATATGTTCATTCTTCATTTTACTTTTCCCCCTATTGAATATCCTAATTTAATGCAAATTATTTTCTCCAATCTAAATTGAGATAACTTCTTTCTTCTTGCAATATGGGCACTCCTTGATAAATAAGAATCCCATTGGTCTTATTTCTGCCTGAGCGCCACATGCACTACACTCAGTTGGTATGCTCTTAATTTTCTCGTTATCTGTCATTGATGCTTCTCCGGCACTACTAAGCATGATATGCTTAGGTTTCTCAGCAGTATATGCACACATGGTGGAGCAACCAGAGCAAGCAGTATGGCAAGCCGTAGTACATTCTCCATTACAACTAATTCCACGATTTCTCATATTTTCTCTCCCTAATTCGTAAGATTATCAGTAAAGACGTGAATATACGCTATATCATTTCTATCCACTGCAACTGCATATTGTTTTGTGTGTATAGTTATCATCACATCTTCACCATTGGTATATTTCTGATAATCATCCTTTGATATCACTGCATCCATGTAATAGGAACCGGCGATACCTTTTGTTGAAATCGTACATACCAAATTACCATTTCGTGCATTCTCCGCAATATATGATTCTCTTTTGTCTGTCCGATAGTCGTCAATACGCTTAACTCCATATATAACGACGGCAAATGCACAAATACTTAATGACGGAATCACAATTTTGTACATCCACTTAGAATGCTTATGCTTCTTACTCATGTAACCACCTCCGTAGGAGTTTCTTCCTTATTATAATGCAATGCACATTAATCACTTGGGCACAAAGAATTTATGATAAAAACACCAGCCCAATCTGTGCAGTGTCTCTACTGCTTCGTCCACGTGTTGGCCTAACAAGCATCCATCTTCGTAGCAAAATCCTTTATGATCATCAAAGTAGATGAACTCATCCGCATCAAGGCCGTCTGAAAATAATTTATCTGAGGCACATGTTAATAATCGATCAAGCCCTCTTTCTAATGTGACTTCGATATAATCTTCTGTTGGTATAAATTCCATTTTATCTTTTGCTGTATGACAGCTACTCCTTTCTTATTATGCTTGCTGTGTTAAATGTTTGCTTAATCTTAGTGTAATATTCTAATCATAGCGTAATGTTCAGACAATCCATGCAATTACTCGTGTCGCTCACAATAATCCCGGCTTAATAAGCCTTCACTGCAATCAGAAATCGGGCAAATAGTCATTTCGTTTGCGTTACACTTGGTTTTGTCAACCCTGAGAGGTCTACTTCCAACATTATTTACGAGCAATCTTTTAATCGTAGTACTCCTATGATAAGTTCGAAAGCCGCCTATAGTGAACTCATAGTGCCTGAAATCAAGGATTCCTGGGATAATATACAGAAATGAATCCTTAAACATTCCAGCATGTATATCAGCAAAAACGGAGTACATGGTATCATTGTACTTGAAATAAACATACTCGATTCCACCCAAACCTAACACCAGATAAAGATCACCATTATTCAGCTCTTCCTGCAAAGAATCCATCATGTCTGCTTTTCTCTGTTCAGATAAAGAGACGCATGCATTCACTATATCCGCAGAAATTCCTGCAAACTTAAGGCAAGAACGCGTAATATTCAAATCTTGCTCATTTAAACTTATTTCAGAAAATGCAGCCAGATACTCACTTCCGGATTTGATACAAATCTTAAAAGTATCATTGCCTCATCTGCAATGATACTTTTAACATTTGATGTGTGTACATATGTCCCATCTACAAACGTTGTGCTTTCATGAACGTGTCCACGTAATATTAAGTACTCGCCTGCACAGATCAAACTCCAATTATTTACGAACATGATTAGCCTCCTAAATGATATCAAGCATTGCACCAGTCTCTCTGCACTCTTTGATCTTGCCCTCGTAATCCGATATATCGAATGCTTCAGCTGGAATCATGCAAATCAAATGCAGGCAACGCTTGTACATAACAACTTCAAAATCTCGTGTACTTTTAATCCCCGAAGCAGGTTCCTCAAAAATATAGCTGATAAGGGTAGGTTTTCTTTTCACAGCTTCGACAACAAGAGGTTTTAAGAACAGACTCAAAGCAAACCCCTCATCCACAACAATGTCCTGACAACCATAATACTTGTGATAGTATGCACTCAGCGCGTGTAAGACATCGTTGTATTTCTGGTGATCATACCAGCCTTTACATAAAAGCATAATCTCAATCATTGTTTTCTCGTCCATATGAATCTCCTCAAAAAAAAAAGAAGACAGAGCTGTTACACCCTGTCTTCTTGCTTAACCAACAAACATTAAAATTAATGGTATTAACAATATCAAATACCCAATTACAAATGAAATGCATTCGACATGCTCCAAAATGCCATTCCACTCCTGGCAACACTCAAAGTCATCCTCAGACTTAAATAACTCGTCGAGCTTTTTGCGATACTGTATTAACGCAGAGTTATCATCACTATGTATCTCTTGGTAACGTGTAACGCTAGAAGTTATTCCCAAAGTTAATGCAATTTCTGGTAATGTGTCCGCAAAAATAGAAACGTCTTCATTGTTTCTTGCAGCAAAAGCCCTATTTTTATTCTCTTCACTCGTATCTAAAGTGATGTCCTTTTCTTTCAAAAATGTAGCCAACTTGTCCCAGCTTCTATCAAAAGCCTTTCTACTTTTAGCACAAACGGCTTCTTTCACTTTCTCAGCATAATTCTTTGAAAAATCATCAATCTCATGTTCAAGACTTTCATATTGTTTCCATCTCTTTGTTGCACCAAATGAGGTGTTTTTAACAAAGAAAACAAATGCAAATGGTGCTGTAAGAATTATTATAATCAGAGCTAGATACAAAATTCCAAGCAGAATTAAGGCAAGCTCATACCCAACAGCTGTGAAATAATCGAAGATTGATGCGTCAGCTCCATGCAACGAACTTAATGCATCAATTCCATCTTTTAAAATTTGTATGTATTTTTGAAACATTGTAAACCTCCCTATTGTGCGAAAAACCATGCCTCAGCGCACAGCACCTCTGTTATCATGCATATTGCAAGTATCCATACCTGTCTTAGAATGCCGCGATCGATTTCATCTGCAGCAACACAATGCATACATGAAATTATTGCAAAAACAACATAAGCAATACTAAAACCTATTGGCAAAATAGTATGCTTCATAAAACCCAATGCTGTAACGCACGTTAGTATCATAAAACCAACACTTGCTAAAATGGCGCCTCTGTCATATTTAAAATTCAAGATCGTATTCTTTACAAAGCATGGCATTTTCTGAAGTCCCTCTTCATTGACACAACTCGAGTGCATACCAGTATCATCTTTTGACTTTTGTATGTGCTTGTCAAACATTATAACCTCCTCTACTGTATAGCAAACCACATTACCACGCCTGATATTTCTGTGCCTAAGCATGATAAAAGTAGGAGAATCTGAGTTGCAATACCGCGATCAATTTCATCAGCCAAGATACTACGCATCCAAGAAATAACTGCGAGGATTATATACAAAATACTAAAACCTACTGGCAAAACAGTATGTCCATATGCCGCACCTGCTACAATGCATGTCAGCAGAAAAAACAAAATGCTGTATCCGATTTCGCCTCGACAATACTTAAAATTCCAGATTGCATTTTGTACAAAGCATGGTAACTTCTTAATTCTTTCCCTGCTGAGTTTATCTTTCTTAATACAATTCCAAAGTGTATCTGACATTTCAGGTCTTCTTTCTAACTCTGTCTCAACCCCTTCATCAAAGATTTTCTGCAGCCAATCAATATTCTTTTCCATAATTACTCCAATCTACGAACTTTATAGCCGTTGCTTAGTATAGTGCCATTGAAATTTGCATCTTTCCATCAACCTTAATCTGCTATTTCAATCCTGCCCATCTCGTGAATATGCCCACATGGACAGATCTCATAGCTGATCCAAGCAGTACCACTTGTATATTCATTTCCTCCACTGTTAATTGGATCCTGATATGTGCAGATTTGTACCTTCTCTCTTCCGTCTTTGTGCTGAAATGATTTCGTTAAGTAATAACGATCACATTCTTTACAATAGGAATATTCACCTGATAGCACTCTCTCAGCCAAAACAATATCTGTCTGCAATTCGTTCAGAGCTTTTGCCTTGTCGTCATTCGTTCCATTGCCTTGCAGTATTTCTCGCACTATAGCATTCATCTCACGTGCGCCTCCTCCCAATGATCTAGCATGTCTTCATAGATACTTATTGCTTCCTTAAGTTTACCGACCTCCGCATATCCATATACTGACAAATTTGCTCCTTCATAACTTGCAAGCCTTTTCTTTAAACGATCGATCATATGCTGCAAGCGCTTTGTTCCATAATATCTGTCATTCTCAGAAATGCACTTCACATTGGCACCCGGCACATTCAAATAAGTATAATTTGCATCTGGGATGATCTCGCATTTAATTAAATAGTTCACAACATCTCTCGCTGTTGCAAACTGCTCTTGATACAATTCGGTTAAAAGTGCCTGAAAGTTACCAACCTCAGAAACACCACCGTCACTATACTTATAAAAATTAACGAGCATGTAATCTGCATACCCATTATCAATATCCTCTTGGTGTAGATTGCTACCGTCGCCTTCCAAAATTTGTATAAATCCAATATTCGAATCCCAGATTAAAATATCTTGTGGTACTTTAATATTTTGATCAACCATTTTGACCATCCACTTTCTTTGATTCACCTTTTGCATTACCGCATGTACAGTTACTGCACTTATTTCCATTGCAGCACTTCTTCTCTTCTGCACCCACAGCATTCTTTGCAATAGTTTCAATACATGCTTCCATATTCATACCTCACTTTGTTAATTTATTGATTGCTTTGCTACAATCATCTTCTGTTAATCCCGTTTCTGAGGACACCTGAACCAAATAATCCTCAAGTTGACTGGCATAGAAATCATTCTCATCATCGAGAATCACAAACCTCTCAATGCCCTGATTCATATTGAGCCACGCGCGAATCTCATCACCACGCGTGACATCATATCTTATGTACGGTGTAACATCATAGAGTTGCATTCCATACTTACTTAAATGTGCACACAAAGCATAATATAATGGTCCTTCTTTAAGATGCGCTATTTTATCATCCCAAAAACGATATCGCCATGATGAGGAAAGAACTATCTTTGCGTCTGTCGCATCTACTATCTTTTTCAGTAATCTCAAATGATCTGCTTCTAAACTAAAAGCGGAAAAGCTACCATTTCTTTCTCTACTTTCCCGTCCTTGTCTTGAATTAAGAACACCGTCAACATCTAGAAAAATCACTCTCATAATGTTACCTCGCTAGACTGCCACATCACCAAAATCAATTTTACCCATATTGTAGTAGTCATTTACTTTGCATTTATCAGCATCAATAGCAAAGAAATCTGTAATATCTGAATCAATTACAAATTCGGGTGTGCAGTTCAATGCAGCCATAGCCATATCAGTGAGTTCCTTCTCGGTTAATTGATGCTCCTTATTACTTTCACGTGTGTTATGTAATTCAACAGCCCCTTTAATGGCACTAGAAGCGTTCTCTGGAAGCATACAAAACAGCTCAATTGAACGCAAAGCATAATACATAGCAAGCTGTTCTTTAACACCTTCCATCTGATTTGCATAAATATGTGCATCTGCGATTACATGCGTAAGAATACCCGGTTCAACTCCAAGATCCCTTGCAAAAAGAATAGTCAACTCTGCATATTGTGTAGTATTGAAAGGAACACCATATGGCATGTCACCCGAACGCTGATCAAGTACACAATTTAATCTTCCACCATCCAGATTCCATGTAGCTGTGTGGCAACATGGAACAAGATTCATTGCATAAAGATCATTTACGCTCCAGAGTGTCACATTTGCCCATCTGCCATTAGGAAACTCCCGCAAATACTCCAATACATATTTAGTCTGATTCTCATACGATCTGAATGATTCAGATGTTTTGTGTACTGGATCTGTGTAAATATTAACTGGTTTCCGGATCTGTGCACCGTAAGCAGTACCGATGCTTCCGTTTTCATCTGCCCAAGAATCCCAAATATGCGCTTTGAGATCATGAATATTGTTTGACTGTGCCTGATAAATCCAAAGAATCTCACGCAGTGCTGTCTTCGTTGCAACAAACTTTGACTTTAATACTGGGAATTCTCTCGCCAGATCAACATAAAGTACTCTTCCCGGTAATCTTTTAGTTGCATACCCAGTACGTTCGTTAACGCCATCGGAATACCCTTCCTCATAAATATCGCTCAATATCCGCATATATTGCCACTCATAACTACTGATCTTTGACATTCTTAAAGTTCCTCCTAATTCATTTGTAATCTTGTATTTTTATATTTGAATGCACAATTTTGTGAGGTTTCAAAGTTTTCACAAATTTGTGTCAAAATGTGCAATAGTAATACATTATGCTGAAACAAAAAGGCCGAAGCATATAACAGCCTCAGCCCTTACTTTTTCATTTTAAATTTTGATCGTTTGTGGTTCCACTGGTATAGCGCAGTACCCACTTTGGTATAGCATCGTAACAGCCTCTTCATAACTACCAAAATACTTATTGACATCTGCGAATCCTAAAGATTCATACATGGAAATAAGTCTACTTAGTATACCGGAGTCCACATTATCTCTGTCTTCTATCTCACAATCGCCATAATGCAAATATCCTGCTTGTATGATCACTGGGACATTCATAGCTGATGTAATAGCTGTAAGCAATTCCCGTCCTGCATTTTCTGCTATGCTTTCTAATGAAGTTAGCGCAATGAATGTGCTGCATGCGCCTGCAAAATCTTGGACATGCATTGGCTCATGCGTACAATCTAGGATGGTTACATTTCTAAATACTTTGGCTATGCAAACAGCATTGTTAGTTCGCATATAAATATTCTTGCTTACAACATGGCAACAATGAGAACTTGTTATATATCGCAATAATCGAATTTGTAAATCAATATCGCAGCCAACTAGCAATCTTTTCGTAATTTTATGCAAATCTTTGTGATCGTTTGCAATAAAATCAGCTGCTCTGAACAAATACTGATCATTGCTCTGATCCGCTGTTTGCATAATATTGGCAAGATACTGTCCAAGTGTTAATAAATCTGCGCCTTTTTGATTGAATGTAGTCATAATAGTACCTCCTACAAGTTATCAGCATGTGGTTTGCATTAGTATTATGATTTCAATGATTTCTTATATTTTATTGATGTCTCGACTAGCCTATCAACAAGATATGACTCCCTAGTCAGCACTGCATTTTCTGCTATGCTTTCTTTATTTCATTTAAATTATCAATATTCATAATTTTTGTAAATACACTTTCACATGATTAAAAATCTAGTTTCTTTGGTAAATTATCAGGAGCCGGCTGACCCGCATAATTATCGAAACCGACTCCAAGTACATGTTCGCAAGCACAATATTTGACATCTTTAGAATCATTTGCAAGCAGGTTTTCGACTTCATCGCAGATAGCAATGTACTGCTCTCTGTCAAACTTTCTGCTTGTGTAAGTGGCAACGTAATTTTTTCCATTATCTTCTTTTATTGCTTCGAAGATCTGGCTTATCATCTCTGGATCAAGATGCAATGTTTCATCATCTTTCGTAAGATTCATGCCGTACTCCCAGATGGAACGGTATTGAGATGAATCTGTTAATTCTTTTGATGAATCAGATTGTTCTGTCACTACCATTGAAGCGAAATCAAATTTAGACTTTTTAATAATTTCATCACCGACAATTTCAACTTTGGATAAGTCAAGATTAAATGCTGGCGCAACCACATATTCATTTGGCTGATTGTAAATGCTATAGCCAATACAGCCGCCTATATCCATACTAAATGCATTACCACTGTTTGCGTCTGCAACAGTGCCAAGCCAAGTATTGAAACAGGTAGCTCCGAATAGACTATAATTCATTGAGACTCCTTGCAAAACTTTCCAATAATTACCAGAGCCAGTTCGTTCAAATTCTGCATAACCTGCTTTTTCTCTGCTAATAAGGAACAATCCCTTACCATAGGAAGCTGACTTATCTTCCACATCTTTAATGGCATCGTACAATGACCGCATCTTGTCATCGTAGGCACTAATATCTTCACCATCAATGGAATCAGCATAAAAATGTCCATTACCAAACTGTGCCATTGTAAAGCCCGGCCATGCGCCATTGGTTACCCCATGGGACTGAATCACAAGGGTTTTACCGTTGTTAATCAGCTCACAGGCTGTCCATTTGTAACCCATAAAATCATAAGTCTTTCCTAACTCCAGATTTGCATATTGTTCCTCATTATTCATAATTAACCCCTTTCTTAACTAAATAAATATGTTCTTCGGTTCCTCGCTAAATAAGTTCGTTTTGTCATAAAGCATAACAACTGATTCTTCATAATGCCCGACGTTATTATTTACATTCTTAAAGCCGAGAGATTCATAATATTTTACTAAATCGGGCACAATGTCATGTGCATCCAAATTGTTTGAAAAAACCTCATAGTCTCCATAATGTAAATATCCAGCTTCCAATATAATAGGAACACTCACAGTCCCCGTAAGATCATTGATAAGCTTTGCACCAGCATCTTTGGCAGCACTTTCAATCTTTTTAATTGCAACAAACTTTTTACAATACTCTGTAAAGTCGTAAACGTAAAATGGAACATTATCTAAATGAAAATCGTCTATAATGTTGTAAAGTGCAACACTGCAGCAAGCATCTTCTGTTCTGAGATCAATTGTCTTACTTGCAAAACCAGTAGTGAAATTATCACTTAAAAGAAATTGAATCAGAGTAAGCTGAATGTATCGTAGACTTCCAACTAGTAGCTGTTTTGTTATTTGATGAAGATGCTTATGAAAAGTGTCATCATTTGGAATATCATAAAAAAGATTTCCTGCACTGGAAGAATTAAGATGATACAAGAAGAATTTCTGTGCCAATTCAGTATAATCATTATTTGCACATGATTTAATATTTGCAGCATCTGCTATGTATCGCCCTAATGTTAAAAGATCAGCTGTATACTGATCAAACCCTTTGTGTTCCATAATTATCTCCTAAATTTTAAATTTCACAAAATCTTTTGAAGGGAAAGAAGTTTAAGCTATCAAATTCATGATAAACCTCTAATCTGTATTAAATTGTACAGTAATTTTATTATAGCAATTAACGCTTGTTTCTTATGCTTTATGTGCTTTCATCCAATCCTGTACATACCAAAGCTGGCCACATCCTCCGCCAATGTCATCCTGACCGGCTGGATCAAAGATTCTTGTATTGTATCCTTTTTCAAGGAATGACTGTTCAAATGCACGGATTGCATCAAGATTCTTAAATCCAGCATCTTTCATATTCTCATTTGGAGAACATACAACGCTGAATGTGAAATTGAATACAGTCGATGAGAATAATAACTGTAAGCGCTCTTTGTCAGCGTCTGTGTTGTTTGTACCGTCGATACAGTAATTCAGATATGGGTGTCTTCCTGTCTTTTTCCACCAAAGAATACCTAAGTCACGAATCATCTCAAGCGTAAGCTTGTTCTCATATGGAATCAACTTATTTCTATCTATGTCGTTTGACTTATGTATTGAAAATTGCAATCCTACTTTATCAATCATCTCTGAAAGTCGAATCATTTTTCTGATTGACTCATTTTCAATTGGTGCGATTGTTGATAATAAAAGCTCTGCTTTCGGATAAGATTTATGCAGTCTTACGATTGCTTTTTCAACCTCATCCCAATTGAGTAATGGCTCACCCATACTCATGAACATAATCTGGAAACGCTTTCCGTTTTCATTCACATCTGTGATGTTCTTATCCGATAATACTGTTGCAATCTGCTCAACAATCTCATCAGCTGTTAAGTTTCTTACAAACTGGTTTCCTGTTCCGCAGAATTTACAGCCCACTGGACAACCACTCATGGTTGAACAACAAATGACTGTCCTTTCGTAAAAGCTGTTGTATTTGTATAAAACAGCTTCTGCAACCATATCCTCCTTTGTAAATACATATTTATATACATTTCCTTCTGAGCTTTCAAACACTTTAAAATCCATCTCTATTATCCTTTCTATTCATAATTGTCTAAGCATCTAAGCATTATGTGTAAACATTTAAAATCTAATTTCTAACTCTTAGCACAAAAAGGCTGCCACATTAGCAAACATTCCTTTACTAAGTGGCAGCCCTTTAATTAACCTCTTGGGAACCTCTAAAATCAACACCTTAGTACTTTTACAACACTCTCTATTAGAACTACATAACTAACGTTATTCCGTCTGAGAGGCAATGCAAAAGTTCCAAAATCAAATCCAGATTTAGCATTATCTAAATTTTAAATTTCACAAAATTTTTTGAAGGAAAAACTGGTTCAAGTAAAGATTCCTCGCATGCCGTATGTGAGGAATCCTTTATACTGTATTTGTCTAGAAAATGCACACCATTCACAACCCACATATCTCTTAGATTAGGCTTTCCATCAGCTAACGCAGAGCAAACTAAAAAATCGCCGCTGCCATGCTCAATACCTTCCCGGTTTGCAATTAAAATATCACCCAAAAGAGTTTTTATTGGATAATTTATATAATTCAGTGATAAATGGAAGGCGTAATTAGTAACCTTCCCACAATTCGTTACAATCTTATGCCAAGGTATCTCACCAGTCGGTAAACTTATTTTCTTCAAAGACGCAGTAGTTATATGTGTCCCATCAGCAAACGTATAAGTATTAGAAAGTTGTACTTCATCAACTACCCAAAATTCACCACTCAACACACTCAAAATAAACTGCTTATTTTGATCTGTAACATAATGACAATCTTCGTGGGCATTGTAACATTCTGTTCCAACTAATGGTCGCGTCATATACACGGAATACAATTTTTTATGTACACATTTCCAATTTTGAAGATTATAAATTATATCTGGCAATGACGAAAGTTCAATCTGTTCCATAATTATCTCCTTCTCTCTCTCTAAATTATGATTGGAGAAGGCGACTGTTCAGAAACAATATCTTTCAAAAACTTTGTAGTTCCTTCTTTGTCCATTACCCCATCCAATAAATCAGAACGTTTATTTACCCAATCAGTGTTATCTTGTAAAACTGAAAAGCTATCGACAACAAAAATAACAGGTATCCGAGTATGCAAAAAGACTTCCGGAATTTGATCACAAAGATTAATTTTTGTATTATTAGACAACTCTGTAGAAAGAGAATATTCACCTGAGAATGCAACATTATCATCCTTTAACTTGGCAGAGTACTTCTTGTAATCTGCATCAGAAGACAAATTTAGGAAATAATACAGTGGCTCTGTAAAAATGGAACCATGTGTAAAATCCTCAGGTTCACATGCAAACGAAGCAAAATCAATACTTGTTGATTGCTCACTTGCTGGTAATGAACCAATATTTTTACTACCTGGTAACCCTTGCTGCTGTGTATTAATGGAACTGTCATCATCCTCAAGTGTATACAAATAATCGAAAAGCTGCTTCCGCAATGCCAGGTCACCAAGTAAAATTGGCGCAAACGCTTTCATGAGACTTACAAGAAAATCATGAATACACTTAGTGTTATTATTATTTCCTGAAAAGATGTCAATAATATCGCCGGCCTGGCATTTTTTATCTGGGTTAATCGTGCGTGAATTGTCAGTTAAGTAACAGGAAACACCAATCAGTGCATAGAGTTTCATTTGGAAATTCTGACTAGCCATAGTATAAGATTGATCAACACAATCTGATTCATTATAATATTTTATAGATCCACCATTAGCTTTTGGCAAGTTATCTACTCTGATAATGGAAGAAAGATCGTGTAATACTGACAATAATAAAAAATGCAATTCATTAAAAGCTTCTGGATCTATTGTAAACTTCTGCAGTTCACGATAATCCAGTTCGCTACCAAAAGATGAGTTATTGAGCCGCTTCATATAAACACTATCAGGTGAAGCAGCTACAATATAACAATATTCATGCTCTTCACTTATATAAATTTTAGACAAATCCGGTTTAATCTGAATTTGCGTATCTGATCCTACAAGAGCATCCATCTCTTCTGCAAACAATTCCTTAAATGCTGGTGTGAATTTTGGAAATACAGTAAGCATCTCCTTATATTTAGCAAATGCATCAGAATGACTGGTAAATAAAACATTTTCAAACGTCTTGAGAATAGATGGTTTCCAGTGAACATCTAGATGATCAGCAGCATCCAGGAACTTAATAATACTAGAGTAAGTAGTGAAGTCATCTCTTAATTCATTCCCAATAACAAAGAATACGCTAGTTGCAATCATTCCCACTGATTTAATGCAACAGACAAAATCTCCGCGATGCCAGTAGTCCACCTGACATTTATTAAATACTCCATAGACAACTGCTGAAAAACCAGATCGAAAATCATGCTTCTCCAGCTCAGCAAACAATAAGTTACAATCAACACATAAATTCATAATGTTGCCTCCTTAAATTTATTTGTACTAAAGCACAAATAGGTGTGGAGCTTTTACACTTCACACCTATGAATAAGTAAAATACGCGTATTAAGTAATTTTTAAAATCTCACATCTAAAGTAATAACAGTCTTAATCATCAAGACTAATCAAAAGAACATCAGGCATAATGGAAGTATGAAAATTACATACAGAACTAGGACTACAGCAGGAATAATCTTACACCTGATCTGGAAACGTCTTAAGTCGCGTCGATAATCGGTATCCAACGGATATAATTCTTTTACACGATCAGTAAATACTGTAGTCCATTTATCTGGACGTGTCATATAATAAAATTCATCTGGACAAATAAGATACTTAAATGCAGCATCTCCTATGAGACAGCGAGGTAAGGAGGGGAGACACTGAAAAAGGCTAGAAAAATGTTTATCTTCTTTCAAAAACCTTCTCTTATCTTCAATAGTATCACCAGGAACGCAATCATACCAATTTAGTGGAGTAAATGCTTTACAATATTTAGTGAGCAATGTACATAATTTTTCATAGGCTTCGATGCGTGACTCTTTCTTACTAGATACAAAAGAATTACATAAACGATAACGTTCACCATTGGCTTGATAACCATCTAAGACTATTTCAGAAAACTTCTTTAAAGTCTTTGGAGCAAAACCACCTTTATAAACACCATGCCGAAATACTAATACTGGTATAGCAACAATAGCAACAATTCCAGCTAAGTATAAGAGTCCAATTGCAATAACAACAAACTCATATCCTACTGCCTGAAAATACTCTGCAGCGCCAGCGTTAGACCCACCAACATTTGTTAGCGCCTCCGTTGCATGCTGTAATAACTTAATATAACTATTTAACATTTCGGTCTCCTTTCGAAATCCCAATCCAGGAAACTGCTGATATGAAATGATTTAATCCCTTTCCGCTCTGCTTCACGAAGAAATGGAATCGTGTCATCAACAAATACCACATCTCGCAAGCTAATATCATGATCCTTACAGTATTGCAAAATGGTATCTGCTTTTGATTTGTCTTCCGATACAAGTAAACGTTCTGTGATACTTGGATAATACTTGTCCAGCCAGAGCTGTTTATCATCCATTTCTTTCTGCACCTGGCAGTGCCCCATCACAATGTTCTGCTTCGAGCCACATGCAGATAACACCCCCTGCATATAATGAGATGGCTTCCTCTTAAGAAAAACCCCATCCTCGATTTCTTTTAAACTCATACCATTATCGGTACCTTCCGGATCTGAAACATGCCCGTTAAACCTGTATGCCGCTAAAGTGCCGTCTATATCCCAGAATATGTATTTATTTTTCAGTTCATCCTGCAGCGGAAAATCGCAATCTGGTATAATCCTTGCAGCAGACTTTTGTTCAGATGTTTCATTAAACAAATTAACAACCTGCATTGGTGAAAGAGCAACGAATCCCTCACTTTCTGCTTTTTCAAGGTTTGGATACAAATCATCAATAATAGCAATCTGATTTTCATGAAGCCTGTTAACCTTTGCAAGGACCTTAAGTTCAATAATCTTCTGTTCCTGACTGGATACACAGTAATTTTCCAGTAAATAACCGTAATTTTCTTTAACCCATTTGATCTTTCTTTCCGCAGTCTTACAATCACGCACTCCGCTAATCAATCCCATAGAAATGTTCTTACAGGCGAGATAATCCATGAATTTCTTTAATTGTAAATTCGGTTTTGATTTATTCCATGATTTTGGAAATGTTTCACCTGAATGAATATATGACAAATATTTCATCAGTTCCTCATAAGAGTCTGAGCGATGACTATGTATGCACAGTGTATCATCAAAATCAAACAGCACCATTTCTAAATTTTCCAACTTATTCATTAAATTTGTTCCTCCTTAATGTGTGCTTTGCAAGAATAATCTAATCTTTGGCTTCTATATTTTAGGAAAGAATAATGAATTAATAGCCTGAGATTTTTCTATTACAATTCTTGCAGGATCACCATTCTGAATTACCCCTAAATGATTATTATGAAATGTATATAATTCTGTATTATCATTCAAAAGATCATCTATTGTGTAGTGTATATCTATAAGCTCTTTTAAATTTGACATATTATACCGAAAGAAAGCACAGGAGACAGCACCCAGAATATCTGAAATATTGTGATTAAGGCTGTCTCTATAACCTTTAGCAACCGGGTTATCAAGATGAGTTAAATCAATAACATAAAAAGGAATATCCCGTAAGCATGCCTCTTTTCCAAATTCTCTTATGTATTTAATAGTGCTATGCAGATTATCTGACCAGATGACAGGTCTCTCGCAAAAACAATACTGGCAAATAACAATACGAACAGCATGTCTGTAATCATCATCTTCCATTTTTGTTATTATATTAAGATGATGTAATAAGTCACTTGGCAATTCTTCATGAGATCCCCATTCACAAAACTCATAGCCAACCTTATAAGATGCAGCAAGAAGACGATTTGCTTTGGAATCTTTATTTAAATTGGTGCGTATCATATGTTTACAATATAGATTTATTAGCTTCGTGTTTAAAAATTCATCTGAAAACTGAGTATTTTCAAATACTTTTAAATGCAAATTTAATTCATTCTGTTGACTTCCCATAAATATTTTCCTCACTTTAATATTTCAAATAATTTTTTCTGAACCGGTTTCTATCTTAATAAATAACACCATTTTCAATTATGCTTATCAGCAACATTTATGTTACCTCTTCACGACATGAACAACAGCATTCTTGCTCTCTTCATGACCTCCTGCCTGAAATGCAGAAACCCAACGAACTTTAGGCACCTTACGGCCTGGACCTGTCCAGAACAAATGCCAGTGTGCTCTCCTCATATGTGCAATTGGTCGCTTACGAGCTGTATCGCCATTACTAGGCGCGCTTGATGCACTGGCACTAACATACCGCTTCTTAAATGATCGAATGCTAGTACCGTATGTCACCCCAACTGAGGCAATATTTGGTTTCTTTGCTACACGAGATGCATGATGCGTGCTGCCCTCACCTCGCTTATGAGGCTTACTTGTCACAACCACGTCTGGCTTGTCTGAGGCTAAATACAAAATAACCTGTAATACAAACATAAAGTAACTTCTTGATGCAAGTATAACGCCGACATCATGATCAGCTCTTTGAATAACACTCTTCACAAATTCTGGGAAGCCCTCTGGTTTGAGATGTAGGATTGTCTCGTCACCACGTTTGGTCACCAGGCAACTAGCCTCTTTCCTCCAAACATCTGGTGTAAATCGCTCATGATACATAACGCTATTGTCAAACTTATCTTGCGGTTTCTCATTCATCTGTACGGCAATAAATGTGAATGTTGGAATATCCTCCTCATCTTCCCAGCTGAGTGTCACAAAAACACCAACAAATGGTTGTAGCTTTTCTGACTTACACTCGCTAAAGTCAATGTAGAAATTCTTGTATGGTAGTCCTTTGAGTAACGATACTGGCATTGCTATCTCATCTGAGCGATCATTCAATGCAAGTAGCTCATCCGCAAAATCTGCATCAATCTGGTAAATCTGTTTGTCAAAGTTCCATAGATGTCCATTTAACTCCATAACTGCATAATCCTGAGCTTCTCTCCGTGCTCTAGAATAGGTAGTAAAACCCATTTGTCCTAACACGTCCCGCAAACCTAGCCCACACTTGTTAATTGAGCTAAACTCTCCGTCATAACTCTGCTTCATGAATCTCTTTGACTCTATATAAGCCATTAGCTTTTGCAATAGCTCTCTATCCTGCGTTATGCTACCTGTCTTGAGAGCCTCAATGTCTTTGCTGAATGGTGAGGCACCCTCATCAACAGCTACACAATCCCATGGAAAATACATGAGTATCCCTCCCTCTGCTTTCTATCATACTATGTGCAATTTCGGCTTATCACTGTGCTTTCAAAAATGCAAAAACGGATGGTAAGACTTCTCTTATCACCCGTTACTATTTAAAGTTACTCAACACCTGCGCGTATTTCTTCACTTAGTGTCTGAATATTTGCTGATTGTGCTGAAATCTCCTCCGTCGTTGCAGCAATATTTGTAATCTTCTTGTTCATCTTCTCAATGCTGTTAAGAAGCTCAGTGATGACAGCAGCGCTTGCCTCAATCTTTGGTATTGTTTCATCAGCTTGTAATTTGTATTTGTAATTAATTCGTTCATCGATCTTTCTCTCATACCTTCAAGCGTCCCCATTAGTGAGATCGCCCACCCATTGTACCATTTCAACAATTCCCTTTATGTCGGGTAGCAGCATGTAGTACGCATTGCTATGCTTATGCTCATGTACAGCATCCCACATTTTTGTATTAACTGCATACAAGGCAATATTTGCAAGAAAGAAAGCAAACAACAGCAAGAATATCGTAGCAAACAGCGCAAAACCAATGTTAGTGTCAAACCAGATCTCTGCAACAAATGATACTGCACCGAAGATTGAAATAGATACGCCGAAAGCAGTCATTAAACAACCGAGTATACGCTGAAACCAGGCATTTGTTAGTAATTTTCTAACCATAATAGTATCCTCCTATTTCCCGTTATATCTAATGTAATTTACCCCTCATCAAGCCAATGCCACAAAAGAAAAACTACAAGCGCCAAAAGAAAACCAATAATAAGTTGCACAGCCGGCCATACCAATGACAAAGCAGCGCCATCAACGCAGTCAATTATATCGTAGAAAACCTTGTCATCCATATTACTTCCCTTTCTCGATTCCAATAATTACGTACCCAGGCATCAATCCATACTCCTCAGCATCACGTAATGTATATGTAACATCCACAGTGACCTCACGTCCTGTGTACTTACCGCATTTAAACTCACACAATCTCAAACAATCACCAACTTTCACAACATCATCATCTTTGCGCAATTCAAACTTTTTGGTGCCATTAGCAACTGCTTCAAAGTACTCTGGTAATATTTTCTTTTTAAAGACTCTTTTCATATGTGTACCTCCAAATCATTACTGTGTTATACAAATGTAAATCATTTAAAGATGTTTTAAATAACTTGCATTTGTGTACAAAGCGATATTAAAAGATGATGAAGCTCTTACACTTTATCATCTCACTATTTAATCAAAATCATATTACATGTCGCTCCGTTCAATGAAGACAACATTAATTTCTCTTACATTTAAAAACCTCATCGCTGGTTTTATATCTGATTAAGATCCCATTCTGCAAATCCAATGATACACTGACATCGCGTTCAGTTTCATTCAACGAATAATAAAACTCTTCCCAAGATGAGTAAAACTCTGGATCTTCGCTCGAATTCTTTTGAACAAAGATGACTGATCTGTCATCTATCCTATGCTTTAAGTCTCTTAATATCATAATTCTCACTTCTCAGTAATATGCTATCACACTCATATAGTAAACTCATTTTACATACTGTTTTAGCCATTCAGAAACAACGTGCTCATCTTGTTCGTCTGCTTTTAATGCTTTGCTACGCGAAATCAGGAAATAGTCCCATGTCTGAAACTCTCCCATATCAAGATCATCCCACGTACAATCGACATATTTCCATGACTTATTATAATAAACACGATTCCAAGCATGACAATCACTCATAAGAATGTTGTTCTTTATGTTATTATAGTTACACAGCATTGAAAATGTTGCCGCGTATCCATAACAAATTGCACTCTTACTCAGAAACACACCACAAATACTCTGTGACATATCAACATCATCATTATTTAGATCTGCTATTGAATAATCATAGCTTGTTTTCTTTATAATAATGTCATGCATCTTACACATTTTGCTTTTGACTGACTTAGCTTTTACTATCTGCTTCTGCCAAGATTGTAGTGTCTTAAATATCTTGTTTTTGGTTGCTATTCGTAGCTTGCCATCAGCAAATCTTGGGTATGTACATATTCCAGCTTCTTCTGATCCGTCAGGATACGTTATATGTAATAAATAATTGGGCAAGAAGAAGTATTGTGGATTATCCAAGCGTAACAGCACATAAGTCTCTTCTGCCTTTGCATATGATACGGATGTTAACTCCTATGAATCGATGCAATATACATCAATATTCTGAAACTCTGCAATATCGTTGTCTGTTACAAGTGCGTCATTACATGCATCGACCCATGCTCGATATAGTTCCTGCTGTTCATTGTCTAAATGATTGTAATACCATCTAGATGAATAGTCATTGTATTGACTAGTAGATTTTAGATCACCAGTCACTGCCCATGCAGTACTTGTGTCTGTTAAAATAACTGTGGAAAATAATATCGCAGCTAAAAATAATGAAAATAACTTATAAAAATATTTTTTCAAATTGCACCTCCAAAAAATAAAAACCACTGACATGATTCTGTCAGTGGTTTTTTGTTATCTTATTTTTTCTTATTCTTCACAAGACTCATGAAACCCATGAAAAGAATAAAGGCTAAGAGTCTTTGTAACCATACACTCATTGTAACACCTCCTAAAATTTCAGTTTCTTAGGTGAAGTACTTCCTTTAGCTGAAAAAGGCTGTAAATCATAAACCGCTGGAAAACTACGCTTTGTGCTCCCGCTTAAGCCCTCTGCGCCTGATTCTACCATTATTCGATAGCCATTGACTTCTGGGCATTCAATAGATCCGTCATTAATGCACTCAATTTCCGACTGCTGTGCTTCACCATAACTGCCGAGGCTAAAATTATCTACTTTGGATTTACAGATTATATGTACACCATCAATAACTATCTTATCTAGTGGCTTACTTTGCCCAGGTTCCCACCTGCAGTAACTCATGCCGGTATGAGTTTCAGTTCCAATACAGGCTTGCATGCCTTCAATGCACTCAAGCGTAAGACTTCCGGATCCCTTAATTGTCAAAGTTCCACTTGCCTGCAGTGGGCACCCATCTGAAACGATAGAACTTTCACCATAAACTTCAACAGTGGCATCGGTGCCTGCTTTATAAGCATTTAACAAATGCATGCTAATAAGCTTAATGCCAAAAGCATCGATAAGTGCTGCATCATCATTATCGATTACAAATCCTTCTTTCAAATGGTATAATTCTGTATTCATCCCATTTATCCGCGCTGGATAGTATATAGCTGAAAGAGCTAAGTGCCCAACTACAGATTGTGCCGCATGCTCCATCTCGCTTGCCTTTGCAACTTCAATCAAATCTAAATAGTATCCTGTTGTAAATTTTATTGTTGTACCCCATTGAATCTTGTCGGGGAATAGATCAACTAGTTGCAAAAACATTGATGAAGTAATGTAACTTCTAGCATCATGATACAAAAAACCAGAAAATTCATCAGCATTGATGCCACATTGTTCTACTATTCTTGCATGTGCAACAGCTTTATCAATTGAAAACAAATTTGATATCATTTCGCTAGGATAAACCCCCAATTCAGAGGCTTGAAATAAACTTTTAGAACCAGAATATTTAAATGGCTCTGCAGCTCTGCACCCACTTCTAGTTTGCATAAAATCAAACAGCTCTTCTTTAGATGGCGAAAAATTTATGCAATCAAATACAACTTCATAGCAATCCGCGCAGTGCAGTCCCAAAGGCATATGTACTAAATCTGGAATATGCTGAAAAGTTCTATACAAAACTGGAACATCTGGCACTTTTTCTACAGTCCCACATTTAACAATTGGACCAACATATTGAATTGTGTAATCCTCATCTAATTGCCAGTAATTCTTAACCTCCACTGATAATGGAACAATCTCCCAATTTTTAGAATTACTGATTGCTTCTTCCCACTGCACTCTCGTCCATTTACCGCTCATCTATATACCTCCTCTCATTTACTATGATTAAGTTCTATCGCTACAGTGTTATCTTCTGTGGTACATTGTCATTGTCAACATACTGCTCAATCTTCATTAGAGACTCAAGCAGATCTTCCGGAAAATCAAATGTATAAAGCAGCTCAAATAAATCTGACATCGTTAATAACGTTCTTACCCTTGTATGATTGAAATGTTCTGTGCTTAAATGAGCCAGCGAATACCTTGCCCGCATGAATGCTTCACAAACTGAATGAAAATCATATTCTGGGAAATGTTTTCTTAAATAAGCGTAAATGTGACTTTGAGTTATTTTTTGACCATTCAAAACAGAAATGCTCGGATTCAAATCAAAATATGAATAACATAAACAATATTCATATAAAAGAATAACTATTAGATCAAGAACGTAAAAAGAAAAGCGATGCTCGCATTCACTGAGCAGCGCTTTGACTACATTCATATATTCTGACATATCATTTCGCAAAACATCCTTATACTCTGGCATTTAGAACCTCCTTGCACTCTTTATGCCAATCCTCAAACAATTTTGTATTATCTGGGACCATCCAAACGCAGAATCTCTTCTCCTCATCTTCTAACTCAGAAAAATCATATAGATCCCAAATCTGATTTACAAAGTCCTTATTCAATTCTGTGGCAAAAACAATATCCCCGCAAGGGTATTGATCCTCAAAATTTAAGCCAGAAGAATAGATAGCTTTTTCTACATTATACTTTTTCATTAACTTCACAATTTTTTCTTTATTTGTCATAGCAACCTCCAATTTTGCACTCATTGTATGCAGAGTGATTTAATATGTCAATATGTGTATCACAGCAAGTCGTTTATATCTTGCGGATCCTCGTGAATACTCTGCTCTCCAAAAAATGCTTTGCTTGCAGCATCAGTCAAATCTTGCGCCTGCGATCTGACTGTAACATTGTCAAAAGCTGTCACTCTTGTAGGATTCGTCGTATTATCTGCAAAATCTGACTCAGTATCTATTTTATCCTTAAGCTTGATCAATTCTTCATAATCTAATGCATTGACTACACAGACATGTGCTTTCACAGGTAAGCGTATCGTAGTATTTGTCTCTCGTTTCCTTAAGCCAGATGCCACGGATTCGAGCACTGGATCTGATGCTATAAGATGCTGACAATTATAGTTCGTAATACCATTAATATCATATGCGATGCCTTTATAAACATACACAAAATGAGATTCATGTTCTGTCATATAAATACCTCCACCGGGGTAGGCGTTCTTAAGCATCTTTGCAAATTGAAAACTATAATTTGTACTGAAAGACTCCATGATTACCTTCAAGCTAACTTTCATTTCGATATCATCAACTTGCTGATACAAAAAGTCAGCGATACCAGAAACAAGCTCCGTATCTGCACCGAGCATGGTTAAACGCTTGATGAAGTCCTCACGGTTCTCTGCTGAATCACTTTGCTGTTTCCGCTGCAGATCCCATAAATATTTAAGATCCTGCTTGTCATAATAAATAGCATCGTCGAGATGCATTTCTAAAAGCTGTTCATTATCCTGATATGCAAACAATGTTATATCTGCATTATTGATTATTGATTTAAAAAATGGAACTGTTACAATCAATACTAATCGGTTTGCTTCTGAATACATTTCCCTGATCCAGCTAGCAGCGCTAACTGGCAAAGAAAAAATTAACTTTGTCTCATCAGAGTCCTCTCTAGTTAAAAACTGTGCCTGCCTGTAATCAATCTTATACATGATTGCACCTCCATTAGAATGAATAATTTATCACTACAAATTCTGTACTCCAATCGATTTCTGTCTTTCTCATCACTATACACAAATCTATGAGCGCTAATGCCTTTCCCTCATCATACTTATTATTTACAATGTCAAGAAGGCTTATCTTAGATGCTTCGCTAATAGCCCAAGCATAAACTTCTTCATATTTTGCCTTATCAAGCATAATAGCTGCATCTTCAACAATCATTCCAAACTTCCCACAAAATACATCATAATGTATCTCTACGATATCTTTTGCTTCTTCATCTGAATCAAACTCATAAGTATCTGGATACTCTCTAGTAAAAATATAATTATCGTACAGATCTTGAAAGCATGCTCCCGGTACTGCCTTTTTGGCCTGTTCAAGAGTTTTTAATTTATAAATACACAATGAAATATCGCAACCCATTAAACCCTCTCCTTATTCAAATCCAGCGTGCACTCCGCCCCATTCCGAATTCCAAATGGTTAAGCGCTTCCCATTTGTAAAAGTTAGCAGCAAATTCTCTCTATTGAATGAGAATTCTTGTTTACCTTCTTGCTCAAGTACTTCTGAAAAATAACGTGATATGCGTTTAGTATTCTCTAAATCACTATTAGTGCACCAAACAGCTATTTCTGCCTTTTTCAAAATTTCTGCGCCAAATAAATGACCAATTGAATCTGTTACATTATAACAAAGTAAAAAGCCTAATTTCTGCTCAAGAATCGTAAGCGTTATTTCCCTGTCATTCTTTAATTTTAATTTAAGAGTTCTCTCTACATCATTACTCTCCATCAAATACCTCTTTAAACCTCTTCAGATTTTGATCTTTTCCATCGGGTACTGCAAAGACTACAGTATCAAAACACTTAAATCTCTCCATTTGTAATAACCCTTTAAACATGCATGCAACGGTTCTTGCATCCTGTCCAAAAACACCACACCCAAACGCCCCAAGAATCAGTGTATCCACCTGCTGTGCTTTAGCAATGGAGAGAATAAATAATATTCGTGAAGCCAAGGCGTCATTATTCGGTTTCTGTCCGGCAGTCGTATTGTATTTACTGTATGCTGAATAGTTTGGCGCGGCGCATGTAATAACATCGCAGCACACCTGTGCACTATCATTAAAGAATGTAATATTCGGAGTATACAATGCACGATTTCTGTACAGTGCCCAATTCTTATGATTGTTATTCCAATCATAGTAAGAAGACTCTTCTTTTAATACATTGTATAGAAAAGATGCATGACACAGACATTCCTCCTGTGCACGGCTTCCCTCAATAAACATACCACCAGGATTCTTGTATGATGCAAAATTTAGCACTGCTGTTTTCCCAGATGCCATCTGCATGATAGCAGACACGCTATCCGAGTCCTCAATGATGATTTTTGTATCTTGTATCTTATCATGATTCATCATCTCTGGTACAATGGCGTCTTCTCCATACACTACTGTATTATTGATAGCATCCACAATCTGTGTAGAGTACTTATCCTGCATTTCAATAGTATGCTTTTGAGCCAAAGCCTTTCTTGCCTCTTTTCCACACCAATAAGACATCACACTTGCCATTTTAACAATCTCCTTATATCTATCCTAAAATAAGAAAAGGAGAATAGCGTTTTGCACGCTACTCTCCTACTCTACTATTTACTAGAATTATCTGTTGCATCTGTTACAACAGTATCTGATCCCTGTACAGTTACCCAACCATGCTTAAGCCGAGCTTCTGCTTCCTTCATACGAATTAACTCATCTGTGATTGATGAGCTAAGCTTCTTATTAGCCTCTGCCTCTGCTTCTGCCTTAATTAAATCAGCATCTGCTTCTGCCTGTGCTGCAGTTTTCTTTACTTTAGCATCTGCTTCTGCCTTATCAATCGCAGTTTGATTCTGAATCTTCTGCGTTTCTGCATTCTGCTGTGCCTGAATTTTAGCATTAATTGCCTGCTGAGTTGCATCATCTACAGTAATATTGATTAAGGAAACATTGCTAATTGTAATTCCGTATTGCTCAAATTTATCAGCTAAATACTCCGTAATCGCTGCATTAACGTTTGCCCGCTCTGCACCGAGAACATCAGACACCTTATACTTCGCAATGCCCTCTTTGGTCCAACTAATGATATTAGGCTTAATAAAGCTATCACGGACCTCTTTTCCGGACTGCCCTTTAAACTCTTTGAATACCTTAGTAACCTTATCAGGCTGAAACTGATATGTATAAGTTAAATCAATCTGCATAGCCTTTCCCTCTGCAGATGATGCACCGAAACTATCATCTTTTGGTGAATCTCCATCGCTGCTAGCTGTTAAATATGACTGCTCGATACCAACAGTGTACAACGTTGTCTTTACCGTTGGCGCTTTAAGATGCCATCCCTGCGTTAGAATGGAATCCTCAACACCACCATTCATATTGTATTTTACAGCAACGTAACCAGCCGGAACTCTTGTTAATGATAACGCGAATATAACAATAGCAATTACGATTACTATCGCAACAATCGTACCACCGATGAATGCACTCCGCCTTTTCTTCTCTGCGATCTCGTATGCATCTAACTCATTAGTCACTCCTTTGTTCTTTCCCATTCTGTTTCCTCTCTTTCTTTTTTATCACTCTGAGTGTCCATATGCTCAGAAAATTTATTACCAATTTTCCCAAATAATGGAAAAATAGCAATCCAAATAACTATTGCTACAATAAATAGCAAAATCCAGAATACTGGCATAACTTTACCTCCCGATCACTCCTTAGAATTCTCTTGTAGTTCTGATCGAACCTTAGCAACATTTCCTCTCAGCTTAGCAGTAATTGCTCGATTTAATGTCTCATTTGAAGCCTGGCTAAGCTTGTCGTGTGCCAAACAAAAAGCACCAGTGGCAAGTCCACTGATGCTTTGCATTTAGCTATTTAATTTTAATAATGTTACATCTTTGTGCACATGCTATGCCATTCATCATTATGTGTCTATAACAAGACCAAAACAGCACAAAAACATAACTGATAGTTTAACCTGATGTACAAGGTTGTAACAAACCTGTAACGGCTACTAGCTACCTCAACCGAAGCTATCCTTGTACTATCCAACTATCAAGTTAGTGTCATTAGTGGGACTTGAACCCACACATCATAGATACCAGAACCTAAATCTGGCGCGTCTGCCAATTCCGCCATAATGACAAAATAAAGAGGCAACTGCTGTTGCCTCTTTTTCTACACCTCTTCATCCTCTAGTGTTTCTTGAATCCAATAATCAATTGTATCGCGCGAAACGCCAAAATGATCTGCACACGCGTACAATTTTTCATCATCCCTGAAATAATCAAGATACGTATGCAGCGCTTCTATTAAAATACCCTCGTCGACCCAGTCCAAATGCTTTATGTTCTCTACTAGTGCTCGTTCCTTTGTCGGTTGTAGCAGCACATGATTTGATTTGCTTGGACTAAGTGCATAGTCATAATCAATGCTCGCATTGAAATGAAAACTGCATGGTATTGTTTGCAATCCATCCAAGTCTTTTATATCCGTCTGCAAATCCAAATGTTTCAAGCTTCCGGTTGTTAAACCAGCCCGAGCTAAAGCACAAGCACCTGTGATAACAGATTTCTCTGTGTAATTGTTGTCATAAGGATAAAATTCTTTCATTTGAGTGCTCCCATCTATAGGATGTATCATTCTCTTTTAAGCGTAAAGCAAACTCATAAAATCGATCAATTGCATCAGAGAATTCTGGCTTTCTTAGTTGCCCTGTACCGTCAAAAGCTTGCAGGTCTAATTTATCCCAAGCATGACTATATTGTTCAATTACTGCCGGGTTAAACGGTATATTTTGCCATTCTGCACCACCACGAATTTCTACAAACTTAGCCAATTTACTTAGATCTACATCAAAAAAATTGGTAATCACATAAAAATCATAAAGGTCTTTCGTTCGTCGAAACCTCTTCCGTGTTGTAATAGCAATCAACTTATCTGATAACATTCTTTCGACAGTGAATCCATCTACATCCGCAAACGTTAAGTTATAATGACGTATTCCATACGAAATGTTATGCAATCCGACATCAACACCAAGTATCTTTGCACCCTCTTCATCATAAAATGCAATGCCTCCAGATTTTGTCGGTTCAATTGTTTCCTTAATAGCATACGTAGAGATTAATTTACTATCTGCGAACTTTTGAGCAATTCTCTCTAAAATATTTTTTACGTCTTCGTAGTTCTCTTTCTCAGAAATAGAAAAATCAATATCTCTTGTCATTCGACTGGCACCGCCAAGTAGCTGATTTAGCATATAACCGCCCTTGAAAGCCATATCACATGTCATTTGACGAGCTAAGACTAAAACCATATAGTCTAACATCTCTTGCGATGTTGCAGTGCTTGAAATATCTGGAAGAATCATGCTAGCTTCCTTGGTGTTATCAACACTGTCAAAAATATTCATCTTTATCGGTTCTGACATAGTTTCACCGCCTTTTCTCTATTATAATGATTTTATTAACTAAAATCAAGAATTTCATTAATTGGCACTCTCGTAGTTCCCACGACAGACGTTTTTCTTTTGGCAGTTCTCTGCATTTTTCGTATCTCTACCATTTTTAGCTAGTACTCTCCTTAAATGCATGCACAGAAAGTACACTTCAGTATTAAACACCTATGGAGCTGAGGGGGATCGAACCCCTGTCCAAAAATAATACTTACATACAAACTTTACGCTGTTATTTTTATTCAAAACCCGGTCTAGGCCACCACTCTGTTCCATTGTTTACAGAGAACTTCTGAAGATGCTGGTACTTTGGACTCACAAGATACTAGCAATATCTACTTGCTGAGCCAGCTGCACTTAGGCAGCCATCTGTAAACGTATGTTTGCGTTTATTTTTAAGGTTCTTCCATTACGTAGGTTGCCCACGAGCGATTTGTATGTGTTCTTATCCCTGTCGAAACCAAAATACAGCCCCAGTTCCATTATTGGATAGCCTTTCTGCTCACAGTAGCCTATAGATGCATAATGCTTACAAGCATACAGATCAGGCATTTTTATACAATGCTGCCGACATGCTCGCTATAGGTTCTCCAATACTGTTCTTTAGTTGTTTACTTATGATTGTAATTTACACTGACGCAATGTCATCCTCATTAACTCGACTTAGGCGGCTTCAGCCACCAAAGTGAGATCCCATCCAACCTCAACTACAATCATAAGTCGCATGCTTATGCACACTTCGTCATCCCACTCCAATGACGCACATGTATCCACTAAACACCTATAGTGAATATGCTCCCATTGCACTAATGCAATTTACACCTTGCTAAACTTACGCCTGCACCGTCCTGTGCAGCCTTAAATGTGCCGCCTATATCCAATGCGCGCTATCGGATACACACTTCATTCCTTCCCATTCCACTCTTGAATGCTTGTAACCATCACAATGATTACCCCTCCCATCTCTTACGCTCTGGGCTGCGCCAAGCAATTTACTATAAAAGCATGGCTACTGAAAATTCCTTATAATAATCAGCATCTCCCTTGGTCACCATGCAGTTTTCAGATGATCACTCTGACTCCATCGCTCGCCCTACGCGGCGCAATGATTATAGATCATATGATTTGTTGATCAAACAAACCATGCACTCTCAACCCCATCAGTGCACTTGGCGATTAACCTGCACTCCACAACACAGTATAGAGCATAACGAAGCTTTCTACTGAGTGCAACCGCTTCCTAAAATAATATGACCGCAACATACCCGGATGTATGCGCGATCCCCACACCAAGCATTATTCCCATAGCGGTAACGCTTAGGTGGTATAATATGGAACACTTTGTTCCACCCAGGCAGGTTGCCTTAGCGGCTTATCCTCCCGGAACTGGGTATGTTGGATTCGAACCAACGAATGCAGGAATCAAAATCCTGTGCCTTCCCGCTTGGCGAATACCCATTATAAAAGACAGGTGAAATCGCCTGTCCTAAATTGTTATTTTATTTGGCATTTCTCTGCGGACCCGGTGGCGCGTTACTACTTACATTCTCTCAGAATAAACCGAGCGAGATACTTTTCTCTACGGATCCCTCACCTATACAAACCGAAATGCAAATGTCTAAGTATAGGCATACACCTTATCTTAATGGTTGTGAAGCCATTACTTTAAATACTTGCACAAGTGCTCCCATAGCTAAAAGAGATTCGAACTCTGACTTGTGAGTGTTATCTTTGGTCGTTCCCAACAACTTTTCAGCAGATTTGAACTGCATCACACCCAGTGAACACTTTTGCAAATATTTAAAATACATGATTGTTTCATTGTGCTAATTGCAGAAGCAGGGCTTGAACTTGCAACCTCCAGGCAGCGAACCTAGTGCGCTACCATTTGCGCCATTCTGCAGCATGGCGCTGTGAAAGGAAAAACACAGCGCCAGAAAGGAGTAACGAATCATTGTGTTCTCATGCCCTAATTCGTCGAATAATTACCACCCAGAGCATACAACTTTCTTAGTAATTATAGGTTATGAAATGTAAAAACTCAGCAGATGACTACGGCATACCCTTGCCTGCCTTTACGTGAGTGCCCACCGGTCAAATGGTATAATGCCGGATAATCCTTCACTTCTGCAGCTCTCCCAGTAGGATTCGAACCTACGACACACGGATTAACAGTCCGTCGCTCTACCTACTGAGCTATAGGAGATTAACTATTTTAAAAATGGTATTTTTCTACGATTCTCTATTCTTCGAATTCTATCTTGTTGAATTGCTGTTAAAGCTATCATGTGATTTCCGTCTTTTCCTCTAATTCTATTTACTTTTTTCTGAAATACCTCTTCAGATTCAAGGTAATAATTATTCTTATAATCATAATAAACAGTAAGAACAAGCGTAACAGAAATCAACAAAAACTCAGAAATACTAGCTATCATAAGTTCAACTCTACCCAGTATTAATGAATACAAAAGATCAGCCAGTGCACTAGCTGTCCATAAGACCCAACTGCAAATAGAAAGATCTTCTGCCTTTTTAGTTTTTATTAATTTAGTTATCTGTGGTATATAAGAGATGTAGGAACACACTGTTACAGTTCCCATTAATATTACAAGCATCATATCTTTCATAATTTAATACCTCAACAATGACTCTGTACTATGAAACTATGCAGTAAAATGATCAGCACAAATAAAATGCATAATTTAATTATTATTTTCACTTAAATCACTCTACCGATGCCTAAGATGGGGATCGAACCCATTTCACACGATTTGCGTTTCCAATTGATTTTATCGCTGCTCTACCAATTAAGCTACTTAGGCGAAATGCGGCAATACTGAATCGCCGCACTGATATATTAATTTTAGGTTATACTATTGATTGTTGCTATTTTTATTCTTCGTTCTTCAGCAATTTATAGGAATAGATCTGGTTCGGAAGTTATCACTGAAGAACTTAATGGGGTGACTTTTAATGCTTCCGTAATGCAGCAACACTCTGAAATATGAACAGTTGCAGGGCTTGAGTGTCTTCTGCATCGTTTTATCTCCATTCTTACAAAATTGTAAACGAAGTAAAGGTAATAGAATCGCTTTTTCAATAATATTCATATCAACCTCTCCTTCCAAGCAGAAATTTCTGCTAATGTCCCAGACAGGAATCGAACCTGCGGCAGTCCGCTTAGGAGGCGGATCCTCTATCCTACTGAGGTACTGAGACTAACTTGTGCAG